>MWWI01000038.1_pt1 | contig 28063 bp, 46 predicted proteins | sample 1047321 | NCBI WGS metagenome assembly MWWI01 (sample SAMN06349966, study PRJNA376086) | soil metagenome | isolation source: FI-1 sample Antarctic (ecotone) soil | place: Antarctica | reverse complement strand
GGAATTATTCAACGCCGCTGTTTTTGCCCGCGCATCCAACGATTTGTTAGATTGCGCGTTAAAAATATGAAACAAAAAACATACAGCAAAATGGTAGATGGCTGGATTACCTTCTACGAAAATAAAGAAAACGAACTTGACGGAACAAAGGCGAAAACCGAATGTTCGTAAGTTTTCGGGAATTAGTTTTTTGAGGTTATTTAATTGATTTATCCGGGCGTAAAAGTAGTTTGTGATAATTGCGAAAAAGCGCTGCCGATTCGCACGGCGGCACAAATTGACTTTTATCAAAAAGAATGGCGTGAAACCTTAACACAGGATTTATGCAGGGATTGTAACGAAGGTGAATTAAATGAATCGGTCAAAAGAATGGTTGAAGCCGAAAACCGATTGAAAAAAGAATTTGCATTAGAACCGGCGAAAATTTAACCAACGTGAACCGTCTTTGCCGGTTTTGGCGGTTCAAATTTTGAAAATGCTTCTTAAGAAACAAATAAAGATTGACGCGCCCGTTTCCTATCCGCAGACATTGATTGAAGCGAAAGATTTGATTCGTCAGACTTTTGCGGAGAATCGCTGGGATCGCGCCGAAATTAAACGTTATTTGAATTTTTTAGGGCTAAATAAAAACTTTGACGAATTGGAAAAGGAAGAAATTAAAACAATCGTTGAAGATTTGAAAAACTCAAAAATGATTTTGTTTAAGGAGAAAGAACAATGATTTATTTAACGAATACACAATTTGACCGACTTCGGAGTTTAACTTCAAAAATTAAAGATTGTGAAATTGACATAAGCGATCCGGTAAATGACAGCGATGATTTAAATAAAATCTCGAAAGAAATAGAAGATTGTTGCTATGAAGTTTCAAACATTTTGGATATTGCAGAAATGAAACAAAGTTTAAAAACCGGGCAACCATTAGAAGTTGTTTAAATGTTTAAATAGTATGTGTGTTGCCGAACATTTATTAAATGAACTCGAAAGCAATTATTTGGAAGTGGTTTTGATACCCGCGCCGGATCGAAGGCATAGCGGGCATTGCGTCCGCGCCGTGCAATCCGCCAATGCCGATTGGTATCGAGATTTTTGTAATAAATACCCATCGCGCCGAAAAGGATTTAAAACGCGGACACGCATCAAAAGGCGGGAAACGATCAAGGCTCTGGAAAAGATTCTAAGCGGCGATTTTTCCGGCGTTTATAGCGAAAGACTTTTGAATTATATTGACGAAAATTTTAAGGCTGATGGAGTGCCTTTTTAACAGTGGGATATAAAGCAGGTCAAAACAGCAGAGATCGGAAAAAGCGTAGCGCAGACAGAGAGTTTAGGCGTTTGTGTGAGGCTTTTTCTAAATTGATGCCGGTAAATGATGAGCTTATCCAACAATTGTTGATTGAAACCGATTTAGATATTGAAGATTTGAATTATTTCAAAATGCACGGCTGGAGGTATTCCCCGGAATGGAAAGATTTCTTTTCGCAGCCGGTTCACAGATTTACAGGTGAAGTTTATAATTTAGAGCAGTATAAATTTGATTAATAGGCACAATATCTTGTGCTTTTTTCCTTATTGAAATATGAGCCGTTTTTTGAGCATTTTTAATATTAATTTAGACAGGCAAAAGCACAAGATATTGTGTTTTTGCCTTAAAAAGCCCGTTTTTACTATACATAAAAGAGATTATCGGACGCAGGCAAAGCCGAAACTTCGATAAATGCTGAGTTTCATTGATGAAAATTAGAATTATGTAAATTATGTGATTGACCCGGCTTTTTTGATTTAATTGTGAGTAATCGAGAATTGACACTCTCGCGTCCAAATCGAAACGATTATGGATTGGAGATTCTTGCTCTGAATGTCTAATGACTATTCATATCTAGCAAGCGTTTACTTCCGCCCTGCCCGTGCGTAGGAATCTATTGGCGATTCGTTGGTTATTTTAGTTTATTTTTATGTATTTTTGCAAGACGCGCTACATCTCTGGACTAAATCTTGATAAAATTATGAATTCTTACACAGGCGGCAAAAATGGTTCTGGAGTATATCAGAAAATAATTTCGATGATGCCGAAACATCGCGTTTATGTCGAAGGCTTTTTAGGATCGGGCGCGATTCTGCGAAATAAGAAACCGGCTGAGGTTAATTTCGGAGTTGAAATTGATTATGAAGTTGTTAAAGATTATTGGACAAACGAAAAAATGCCGTCTATTCCGAATTTAACTTTACGAACCGAAAACTTTATAAATTTTTTGTATGATTTCAGACATAATTTTCCTTCACTTCAAGGATTTTCCAACAAAGAAATTTTGTTTTACTGCGATCCGCCATATTTAGAAAGCACCCGTCGGGCGCATCGCCAGATTTACCGATACGACATGAGAAGCGAAAGTCAGCACTGCGAATTTTTATCATTCGTTGTCAATTTGCCTTACAACGTGATGATCAGCGGTTACGATTCGCCGCTTTACAATGACATTCTGGCAAGCTGGCGGAAAGAATTTTTCCAGACGACAAACCGAGCCGGGCAGAGGACAACCGAAATTGTCTGGTGCAATTTTCCGCCGCCGCTGGAGCTTCACGACTATTCACATCTGGGAAAAGATTTCAGGGAACGCGAACGAATCAAACGCAAACGGCTGCGCTGGAAAAATCGGCTTTTGAAAATGGACAGTCAGGAAAGATTTGCTTTGATGGCGACGATTGACGAATTGAAAGCGGCTGATTTTCCGGCAATAAATTGACAATCAAACTTTACTTCGATATAAATAACGAAAACTTACGAACAAAAGCGAAATTCAGATGTTCATAAGTTTTCGTTTTACGAAATTAAATAAATAACTTCGAGGTACAGAAATGATAGCAGAAAAAGCAGCGGTTGAAAATTCGGGCATTTGCGGCATTTGTAAAACTGAAAAGGATTTGACACAGCAATCACAAGTTCACGGCGCGATTTGCGAAGATTGTTATTTACAGAAATTTCAAATCGGAATTCCAATGGACGAATACGATTTGCAGGTGGACGAATTGACAAAAGAACAGGTTGCCGAAAAAGCGGGCGTTACATTGAGAAATGTCGAGATTTGGAAGAAAGAAGGCAAAATACCGGCTGAAAAATTACGTCGCAGAGTTGGCGGAGTTGTCAGAAAACAATTGATATTTAAGGTTGCAGAAGTGGAAAAGTTTCTAAATGGTCAAAATCAGCCGGTCAAAATTCCGACGCTGGAACTTGAAAAAGCGAAAAACGAACAAACCGAATTTCTCAATGCTTCGCAAATGTTCGTTGCTGAAAACTTAGGCAAATTTGCCGATGCTATGAATCAATTTACCGATACAGTTACCAAACAATTGCCCGCCGCCGGACCGGAACAAAGAGAGTTATTTATTCCTGTCAAACAGGCATCGCTTGAATACGGCATATCCCAAGCCGAAATAAAGCATCTGATTACCGAAAAGATCATCAGAGGCTTTACCGGCTCGAACGGTGAAATCAAAGTTTCACGAAAGCAGATAGAAAACTTATGACTGACACTGACTTAGAAACAGAAATTACAAAAGCGACAAAATATCTGGAAAATCTTCAGCGGCAAAAAGCTAAATTGAAGAAACCGCCCAAACCAAAATCAGATATTCCGCGCGGCAGACCGCGGGTTGACCCGATGAAAATCAAATTAGCACGAGAACTTGCTAAAAAATACCCTTTGCCGGACGTGGCGTTGTCGGTCGGGATAGGATTAAAGACGCTCTACCGATACAATATCAAGCGTTTCGTTTTGGATATGGAAATGGCAGATGAAATATATCGCGCCGCACAGAAAAAAGCCGTCACAAGCGATTTATGAGCCTTTTATTTTTTGCCGAAATTGTCATTTCAAAAAAAAGCCTGTGATTGTATAATCACAGGCTTTCAAGTTCTACACAGGTAAAATCTATTTAGAGGAAATTATTCTTCCGGCGTCGTTCCTTCATCACCGCCGCCAGTGGTTTCTTCCGGCGTGTCCGATGCCGTTCCCGCGCTCAGTTCAAAAACCGTCGCTTCGCCCTGAGTAACCGTCACGTCGAGAGTTCCGATAATCGGGCGTTCGTCTTCATCGGGATCGCCGTCCGCTTTGAACGTGATAACGACTGATTCATTATCGCTGCCGTCAACGCCTTTAACGATCGCCTCAAGTTCGTTGTCGGGATTCGCTTCAACCGTGGCGATTGCATCATCAGATGTTTCCCAGCTTGCCGAGCCTTTTTCATACGTGGCGGGTTTGCCTTTTTTCGTCTTCGGCGAAGCCGTAACTGTAACTTGTTGTCCTTCTCTAAGTTCTGCCATTTTAATATCTCCTATAATTTTCAATCCGCGTGAGCGAATTGTCCGAAATACAATAATTTTCCTGTCCGGTTTGTGATGACATTTTTCACATTCCAAATCTGAAATCGAAATGTGAAAAGCCTTTTCCGTCAACCAAACAAGCAACCTCAAAATGCGACAGTAAAAATTTTTTTGCATATAATTCCCCTTTATTTAGTCAGGAAAATTAAACTTTTTCCGTGCGGAGTTTCGTATGTGCCGACCGCGTAATTTGTGCCGGGAACAATCACGCTTGAATTGCAATCTGAAATTATCGGGTGTCCGGTTCCCGCGCCGTGTGTTTTTGTTCGCTCATACTCATCAGGGTTATTCCACGCCAAAATAATATGTTCGACTTCGTATTCGACGGCGGTTGAAAGACGATTAAAATTTGTCTGGTGATCGGGAACGGCAATGATATTTCCGTAAGGTTTGCCAATGGCAATGACCTGTCCGGCAATCAAAATATATCCGCCTTTGTCATATTCACTTCCCCGGTATTGACCGGGTGGAATCCTGATTGCCGGATCGCCGTTTGAATCGGTGTCAGTGGACATCAAAACGGCTACAATGTAATCGGACGGCTGCATCGCCTGCCAATACGGTTTCCCGTCGAGCGGCGATATATGACAGGCTGACTTTGCAAAAACCCGCGTCAAACCGTTGTCAATCGCTTCTAAATCTTCATTCGTGATAATTGCGCCGTCTTGTTTCCACAACGCCGCGCCGAGCGGAGTTGTTCCTTTATTTTTTATTTCAAATGTTTGTCCCCAAAGGTCTTTATATTTGACTAATTTCTTGAAAGGTTTCGGACAGGCGATATTAAAGACCGCCGACAGCAAAACCAGTAAGATTAAAATTCTTTTCATTTTCTTGTTGCCTCGCTGATAAATTAGCTGTTTTCGATTGCCGTCAGTTTTTCCCCGGCTTTTTCTTTGAACACCGCGAGAGCCGCCGCGTCTTTTCCTTTTTGCGCCTGATAAACTTTTGACGGATCGGACAGCATCGCTACCAGTTCAGCGGCTTTAGATATTTTTTCGGGTTTTGACATTTCGGCGGTTTCAAGCTGTGTCAAGGACGTTAAAACGTTATTGCCGAATGCGAGAATCGCGTCATAGCCACGCGCCACGGTTGCCGCTGAAGTATCGCCATTGGCGGCGATGATGCCGGCAATAAAAATCGTCGCTTCTTTTATTTTGTCGGCAATCTGGTCGTCAGCGCCGGTGTCGTTGGTGTCAAGATTCCGTGCAACCGATTCCATTAGGATTAGAAACGGCAGCACGATTTTCCAGAGTGCGATTAATTTATTCATTGTTTTTCTCCAAGTTTTTCGATAAAGCCCAGAAATTTTTTTATTTCGCCTTTGTAAATAAAAGGCTCGGCTTTAATAAGTAAATGCAGTTCCTGTTTGTCGCGCCGTAAAAAAACGTGCGAATTTTCATACATAGTTTGTTCCCGGATTGTTTCCTGCCAGAATCGGCGGATTATCAGCTTGTCGGTTTTACACGGCAATTCGTGAAAATATCTTTGTTCGATCTGGCTGCTGTCAATATCAAATAATTCGCAAAAAGCGGTATTGATATATTCGAGCCGCCCGAATTCATTTGTAATGAAATACGCTTTGCTGCTGTTGTGGTGAAAAGCGAACGAATCTTTGAAGTTGAGAAAGGCGATATTAAAAGCCTGATTGTCTATGATCTCTCTCAATTCTCCGATTTCTTCTGTGTGCTTTCCCTTTATTTCAACAACATTGTTTTTAATTTCCGTAATCTCGACGGCTAACACTTCCAAGGGCGTAAAAAGTTTTTCATTTAATCTTTTTCTGATCGGAGCTAAAGCATTTTTCTCAATTTCTTTGAGAGCTTTGATAACGCTCGCAACTACTATAATCGCGCTGAAACAAGCCCCTGCAACTATAAATATGGCGGTTGAAAATTCCATTTATAAAAAATTCCCTCGGTTCGTGATCAATCCTCAGCTTTGTTTGCTGCTGATCTCTTTTTCAATCGTCAGCGTTTCCGTGTTGGTCGAAGCGTTGCCCGCATCTTTGGCGAAAAAGCCGATCAGAACCAGCGCGATAGTCGCAAGCGCGCCCTGTGCTTCAAGTGACAATTCGATCACGCCGAACTGCGCCAAAAGCAGACAAATTGCCGTAATGAGCGCCGGAATTGTCGTTTTCCAATTTCTAAAACTATTATTCATAAATTTTCCTCTATTCGATTATTAAAACTACTAAAATCAAACCGATAAGAATTAGTGCCGGGCTGCCGTCCGTCTGTGATTGAGCTGCGAGATTATTCTGTGATTGTCCGGGATAATTTCTTTTTCCTGACGGCGCGGGTTCGATGTGATAGTGCAAACCCGATCCCGCATTGTGAAAAATTATTTCGTAACCGTATTTTCCGACCATCGCGCCGATGGCTTCTTTCTCGCCCTTTGGATAACTGCCGTTGATCGGTACAAAGTCGGCAGCTTCCCCGGTCAAATGTTTGGAATTCGGATGACCGTTGACCGCCGTGTTTCTTTCCCGCGTTCGATAACCGCTTGTAAATCGAAACCGGTTTGGAAATGCCGCGAAAATCTCATTGACAATGGCGATTGTAAAATTCGCATTATCAAGATAGTGTGCCGGAACATTGCCGAATTGTGCGATGGAAATCATTGTGCTAATCCAAAATCAAAAATAATACAATCGCCGCAATACCGAGATACAAAGCCGAATCGCCGCCATTAACGCCCGGCAGATCAGGAATTTGATTTGGAGAAATTTGTGTTCCGGCATCGCGCAGAATTTTGGCGACATAATTTTGAGTTTCCCGAAACGGCGGAATTCCGCCGTATTTTTTAACGCTGCCTTCACCGGCATTGTAACCGGCTAAAGCAAGCGCGATATTTCCCTTGATATACGGCTGACGAAGCAGCCAACTCATATATTTTCCCCAGCCGTTCAAAGAACTTTCAATATCGTTCCGGTCAACTCCGAAACGCGCCGCCGTCGCCGGTATGAATTGCGCGATACCGCAAGCGTTTTTATTCGAGCAACCCGAATTCCTAAATCTATTTTCGTGCCATAACTGCCAAATGCCGACTGTCGGATTTACTCCGTAAAGATTCGCGTAATAAGTAATCCGTCCGCGAATCGAATCATATTGATTGTCATAAGGCGATGCCATTTGTTAAACACTTTTACTAAATTTTCGGCTTCTTCGCTGTTGATCCGCTCCGATGCGCTTCCAAAAATCGAAAAATTTAACGATTTTGACGAAAAATGTTAAACACTTTCCAGTTTTAAAGCCGTGATTGTCCGCGCTCCAACCAAACCGTCAGCGGTCAATTTATTATTCTTTTGAAAAGCGATGACCGCCGTTTTTGTCTTTTCGCCGAAAACCCCGTCCATTGCGGCGGACGGCAGAAGTCCGCGCCGGTTAAGCGCCGATTGAATTGCCTTTACTTTTTCGCCTCGATCATTCACGCCCAGAATTTTTTGTGATTGACTGGCGGTTTTTCCGCGAAGCTGCTGCATCGCTTCGTGCCAAGTCAAACCCTGATCGTATTGATAGTGCCAGAATTCGCGCCGATTGTAGTTTTTCTGCCAGCCGTTCCAAGCGGGAATTCTCTTAAATCCGATCATTTCAGCGGCTTCGGTAAAATCGAACAGCCACGCCGTCACGACCGCGCCGCGATAATCTTTGACTTTCAGATATTTTCCCTGCGATCCGTCCTGTTTGGCGGTTTTCAGATACGTTCTGAAAAACTGCTTGCCGCCGTTCGGTTCCGAAACGATCACGAGATTTTTACATTCCTGATCGTAATCAAATGCGCGTCCGGTTTTGTGCCAACTGCGATTAGCAACGCCGTCTTTTGTCGAAGTGTAATTAGCCGGACGCGAAATATCGCCGCAAACTCCGAGAAAATCAAATCCCGCGCTGTTTAGAACCGTATCGCGCAAAATTTTGAACAGAGCCGCCGCGTCCGGGTGCATCTGCGGCATCGGAGCTTTGACGTTTTCGAGAAAAACTAAATTAGTCATTTTTCGCCTTTTTCGAGTTTTCTTTCTTTGCGGCATTTTCGAGCCGGGTAATTTGTCCTTTAACTGCCGCAAGCTGTTTCGGATCGGCAAACGACGGCACTTGATTGCCGCATCTGGCAATTACGCCGTCGCCATAAATTGACGCGGCAATTGCCAATTCAATATCGCCGTCGTATTTTTCGGCTGCCGATTTTTTGATCTCGTCAAGTTCTTCTTTTTTCACTTAAACACCTCCTAACTTTTCGAATAAAACAATAAAAATAAAGATATAAAGCCACGGGTAAAGCTGTCCTTTCGTCGGCGCGTTTAAAATATCAATCGTACCCTCGCTAGGGTTATAATTTCCTGTTCTCGCCATCGTTACTATTGGGTAATGCGCCGCGTTCATTATTTCGATGACAGGCGGCGGAATTGTCGGATTTAATGCCATAATTATTCAAACCTCATTACAATTAAATTTCCTGCCGAATTAAAATACGGAGTAAAACCGTTCAAAATATAATTTCGTTCAACTCCAAAAGTCGTGATTTTTATGTTATTTGTTTGCGCCGCCCCGAAACTTGTCGTCGCCCCGCCAAAAATATTTGCGCTCGGCGCGGTTACTCCGCCCATCTGACCGAATTGCAGACTTACTCCCGCCGCCCCGCTCTGCACCGCGTCCGCTTGTATAATTGCCGCTTGAAGCGGGTTGTAGCCATTTGCGGTAGAGGTAAAACTTACTGCCGGATAAGCTAAAGATGGCGTTAAAACCTGACTATTAAATGCCATTACACTTCCAGTCTGTGGACGGTAAGCTAAGAATAAAATATTGTTAGTTTGTTGAAATGACGCATTTCTCAGCCGTTCGATTGAAAAACACCATCCTACGGAGGTATTTGCAAACGTGCCTTCTCCGGTGAACATTGCTATCTGGGCTCTGCCCGGGGCGACGGACATATTCGACCAATACAATGTTGTAGAATGAGCTCCTACCGTTCCTGCTAAATTTCCAACTTGAAAACGATTTGAACTCATTCCGGTTATCGTTCCCGCGCCATCCGTCGCCCAACCTAAAGTTACCCAAACGGCAGTAGTAGATGCGTGTCCTGCCCCTGAACCGTATTCGATTTTTAAGTAAAACTCGGTAAGTCCGCCGCCCGCATCATTAGAACGATACATTTTATAGCCGACAGATGTATTCGTTACGGTTGGTCTTAATGCTGTATCAGTATCAATTTGTCCTGAATCATTTGTTTGTATCAAACCGCCCGCAATCATTTGGCTGTGCATTGCAGACATCCAAGCCCGAAAATTTGCATCCGTATTATTAGTAGGTGCTAATTGTGATGAAATTGCCGCCATAATTTTATTTAATTAAAAGTTAAAAATTAAAAATTAAAAGTTGAAGAAAAGATTCTTATTTTTTAACTTTTAATTTTTAATTTTTAATTTCTCCTATGCCTCGATAACTAAATAAGTAAAAGTAACTTCAACCGTTCCGGCAGAACCGGATTTATTTTGAATTTTGATCGGAATATCCGCCGTTCTGACGGCTTCGGCGTTTGTGCCGATTGGAACGGGCATTAAATCTAAAATCAGATTGTCGGCAAGCAAATAGCCGTCTGCGATTACGCCGTGTTCCCCAGCCGGAATTTCTCCGATCACGCGCCCGGCGTCGGCAGCGCGATAAGCCGCCGTCGAATAAACTCTGACGCGGCTTGCCCGGTCAACTGCCATTTTCAAAAGATAAAAGGTTTTGGCAATTTCAACCGTTCCCGATTCTTCCGCATTGTTGGCTAATGATGCAGTGGAATAAACTACCGTTTGCGGTTCTGCGCTGCCGCCGCCGCCTAAAATTTCCGGCGTTGAACCGTTCCAACCGTAAAGTTTTCCGTCTTCAAGGCAGAGCATAACCGGCTTGCTGTTGACGAAATTCGTCAATTCGGCAACCGTGTCAACCTTGATTATTACTGTCGGAACACTAGCCATACTTTAATTAGTAACAAAAAATCCAACCGAAGTTTGGGCAGTGCAGGCGGCGGTCATATTGATTACAAAAGAGCCGGCTGCGGCAACATAATTTTTCACCGCACAAGTTGCATCGTTGGTCCGCGCCATCACGAGAATTATTGAATTTGTACTGACCCGGGCATTGGTCACTGAGATTGAAGTTTCCGACGCTGCCAGATTGACCGTCCCGGCTGGCTTGTCAATTATTTGCGCTCCGGTCGTGCCGCCCGGCGTGATCGTTCGATTCAATAAAAAAGTGCCGATGTCTGTAAAATTAATTACGCCCGTATCCTGATTGGAGTTAAAATTAAATGTCCGGCTGGAATCCGTGATACTAAAGAAAGTTTCATTTGCCGCATTGTTTATATCGCCCGCCCGAAATACACCGTTGACCGAATTAAGATTAATACTGCTGGTCGCTCTGACCGTAAAAGCATTGGACGATTGACTTAAAGTTAAAAAATTGGTCGGCGTCGTCGTGTAATCGCCAACGCGAAATTCCCCGTCGGCTAAATTGGGTACGAAATCCATCGTGTATTCCGAATTTAAAGCCGTATTATTCCATTGATAAATTAAACCGTTCCACAAAAAAGGACTTTTAGCAAAGGTATTTGCGGCATTAAAAAAGGGGAAAAAGTTTGTTCTTGATGCGCCGGAAACAGCCGTAATCGGCAAATTCAAAGTATGCGTCGAAGTTGCCGACGAGAACGCCGCCGTGTCCGCCGCGCCGAGGGCAAAAATTTGCGTCGAAGCCGTCAAGCCGTTTAAAGTTCCGATGCCGGTGGCAATCGGCGAACCGTTGAGCAAAATCGCGCGTCCGCTGCACGGTCTGATATTTATATCGCCGTTGCGTTGGACTTCGACTTTCGCAAAAGGAACAACCGGTGCGCTTCCCGCGCATCGTCGCTCCAGAGTATTTGCCCGCTGCCCGAATGCTTCACAAGCTGAAATTACAGCCAGCAGAGCGCAAAATATCAGAGTTAAAAACACATCGAAATTTTTTCTTTTAATAAACATTAAAATCCTCTAGTCTTCGTTTTTTTTATACCGGAAGCAACTGAATGAAACCCGCGTAGACTGTCCTTTGTTCTGCGAATTTCTGACAGAAATATCCCGGGCATTTTTAACCGGGATTAAAAACGTGGTTTGCATCGGAAACAATTGATGAGCGCAGACATTCTCGAACCCCCAGTAGATTTCTTCACGCGAACCGAAAAACTCGCCTTCTATATCGCGCACGATTTCAGTGTCCTGCGTATTGTCTTTCGTGTTTGCCACTGACAAAATAATGAAATCGCACAGCAGATCACGATCAACCAATCTTGTCGGCTGCGAAACAGCGTTTTTGTAGCCGGTGTAAAAACCGAAAAGTTTTTTGTCCATTTTTCTAAACCGTTTTCATCAAAACTTCGATTTGCCCGTTTGTTGCAAATACAACGCTATCAATAGTGTTTTTAAGCGAAAAAAGTAATTGTTCGTTCGGCGCAAGAAAAACAGGTGTCATCAGCATATTGAAATTGTTGCGGTTGTTCGTCGCTTCATTTGCCAACGCCCAAATCGGAAAAGCCGATTTGCTAAAAGAAAGTTCGCCATCGAAGCCAAAATTTACCAGCGCGTCGGTAAAGGTTGACCTGAAACCCAGAATAAGCAGCGGCTCTTCGGTTTTCGGCGTTTCGCTGACTGCCTGACCGGTAGAATCGAAATTGACCGGACAAACCGCATAGCGCGATTCTGGAACAGCTCTTTCTTTGATTCCCGATTTAACGCGACGCAGAACATCATCCGGCAGCTGCGCCTCGGCGTGCTGCGGCGTGTAAATCCTGTATCCGTTAAAAACCGTATAAACGATTTCCTCTTGTCCGGGACTTGATTCCTGATACATTTCGACCGTCATAATTTCTTTGCGCTGCAAAATAAACGGCGCGGGAAATCGCTGAACGCCGCTTACGCCCGCGCTGGCGACCGAATGACCGGCAATCGCGTCAATTGATAATTTTGGATTTGATTGATCGCCGTAACGAATCAGAGGTTTTGCTTCCCGATCACGGTAAAATTTGATATTGCGGTCTTCGCCGTCCGTAATTGCGCCCGTGATAATGACGTCGTGATTTAGCTCGTCCGTATAAGCCGGGATCGGCAAATTTTGCGCGACAGACGGCAACGTGTGTTTGACCGGCAAAAAATGCGGACGCTGCCGAGCCGCCGATTCGACGGCGTGAAGCCGCAAGCGGTCGTATTCCGCTTGTTTGGCGGCGGCTGATGCCGGATATTGCAGAACCGATACGAGATGATTGAAAGCCGAATTTTGCATTTATTTTCTCCGTTTGCAAATTTCCGAAAACTAGGGAACAAAAGCGAAAAGCAAATGTTCCCTGTTTTTCGCTTTTCAAATTAAATCAAGGCTGGCAGGTTGATTCTGCCGTTTCCCTTTGTTTCGCCTTGAACTTTATGCCATTAGGCATAAACGCGGCGGACTTCGATGGTCGAAAGTTTCACGCCGACATTGAACGGCACATTCAAACCGGTTGCCGTCGTCAAATCCAACGCGGCAAGCGGCGTAATTTGAACGTGAAAATCTTCATCGTCTTTTAACGATTGCGGATTATTCAAATAATTGTTCGGCAGCAGGGCGTTTTGAACTAACGCGCCCGGGCTTGCCCCGGCAAATCCGCTGAATCCATTTACCTGCGGAAATTCTTCAACCAGCCCGTCAATGATCAACGTTTCGCCGCGATAAAATCCCACTTCAAATTGCTGCGCTATCGTTTTCAAAAGCAGCGCGGGATCATAATTAGCCGGAGCGACGCCGAGCGGATTTGTAACAATGCCGTTTGTATAAGTCGTCGCCTTCATAGCCGTTAAAGCTATATAAGCCTCAATCGCCGTGATAACCGTCAGGCTGCCTTCGCCAAATGATCCGCCGCGGTTCATATTCGTATGAGCGCGGGTTTTGACAAAACTGACGTTGGACGTCGCCGGTGTGTCTTCGTCGCCGACGCCTTTGCGAAAAACTTGTTTGGCGTGTGCCGGAGTTATTGCCGTATTGCCCTCGAAAATCGCCAAATCGCGGCGTTTGCGGCGGCGGACATTCATTAGCTGTCCTTCAAATGACAGAAACTCCGCCATCGTCATTTTTTGAATTTCTTCTATCGAAACCACGCCGACCGAATCTGGAACGCCCGCAGGCGTGAATACTTTTTTAAATTGAATTCCTTGCATTTTTCTTCTCCCTATAAATCTAAAATCTTAAAATCTAATAAAACCGTCAGTAATAGCGATGCCCGCAGGCATCGCTAGTTTCAGCGATGCTTCAGCCTACGCGTAGGCGTAATCGTTTTGCTGATCAAAAACGTCAAACGCGCTGCCGTCATTGGTAAAATAACGAGTTCCGAGTTCGCCGGTCGCTGTGTTCTGAACTTGCTGCTGTGCCGTAATTACGGGCTTTCCTACCGATCCGAGCCAACCCGCGACAGTCGGCGCAACCCAGACGGCGAACGCATCGAGCGCGGCTGCCAGATAGAGAGCCTTGCGGATTGTTTCAGAGAAACCGCCGACCACCGGCATTTTCTTTCCGTATGCTCCGAAAGCCCATCCCGCGGCGATTTTTCCGCCGACGCGGAGCGGAGCGGATAGCGATGGTGCGATTCGATTGATCGCATAGTCAAAAGCGTTGATCGCCAACGCACCGCCGAACGCGAACAGTAAATCGTTCGTATTGGGCGACGGATTGCGCCGGAAACCCGCTCGCCGGATTACCCGTTTAGCCGTCGCCGTCGGCGGGTTTCTGCGTCTGCGTCGGCGCGTTGTGGCTTTTTTACGACCGCCGACAAGCAACCGCCGAGCGGAAGGATTGCGGATGGTTGACTTGTGAGCCGTGTTTGTTCTTGGTTTTGTAGCTGTTCTTGTAGCCATAAAATGTTTAACTCCTTCGTTTTTTTTTAGTAGATCGCCCGAAGGCGATATTTTTTAAATTCGGAAAATTTAAAATCTTTAATTTTTAATGCCGAGCGGTGTTATTTCATAATCGCCGCCGATAAAATATGCGAATCCGTCACGGTCAATTTCGAATGTCGGTTTTTCGCCGCCTTCTTCGCCCATTTTGTGAATGTATGCGCTGGGCAAGCCGTCATCGCCGAGATGCGTTTTTTCGGTTTCATAAACGACGTGAATTATTTCGCCGAGATTTTCAAATTCGTTATTCTCCATACTCGTATCGCGTTCGGCGATACGACCGCCCGCAATCCATAATTGTTTGTTTTGCTCATCGGCGCATAAATAAAAAGTTTTGCCGCTGGCTTCGCGCCGGAAATTCAATGGCGCGGATTGACCTTTTACCTTAATTTCAAACAGTTTTCCGAGCGTCCACAGACGGCGCGGAGCTTTCGGCGGCGTAACCATTTCCATTGCTTTTGTGGATGGTCTGCCCTGAAATGCCGCGTATGCGTCGTTTCGCTTCAAACGCGGTTTGGCAGTTGCCGGATTCGCTTTTTTAGCCCGGACATTCACATTTCGAGCCGTTGATTTTTTCGCTCGATTAATCACGTTGGAATTTTTCGGATTCGGTTTTTTGAAGTTCTTTAATCGAACGATACATTTGTCCTTGTGATTCGGGCTTTGACTGACCGCGAACTGCACGGATTTTTTACCGATTAAATAACTGTCTGAATTTTTCCAGACTTCGTGTTTTCCGCCTTTCGCAGTTAAAAAGTTTTTTAATTCCGTAACTGTCATCGAAACTTTTTTACTCGCTCTTTTCGGCATCGGATTCGATTTTCGACCGGGCTTGCTCACAGTTTTTCGACCTGATTTAATCACAGCCGGATTTTTCGCCGTTTTCGGCAGAAAATAAAAATAACGGATTCCGTGCTTGCGAACCGCGCCGCCGTTCTGACGGGCGTATTCCTTGACCTTCGCCATATTCGCAACCAAAACAGCGACTTTTGTTTTTCCCTGTTTTCGCGCCGTCGCTACCAATTGCGAAATAGAAGGGTTCGGTTTTTTCACCATACTTCGTTTTTTCGTTTTTCCTTTTCGGTTTAATTGTTTCTGCACTTCCAGCGCGGCGGCTGTGCCGACTGCCAGATTTGCGAATGTCGAAAGCAGATCTGGATTTTTCTTTAATCCGCTTTCAATTTCCGATTGCCGCGCTTTGGCTTTCCGCGCCATTTCTTCATACTTCAAACCTTTTTTATATTGACGCGCCGCTTTACGACGAAGCCGCCACGATTTAAAACCGTTTTCATACGCTAAATCGTCTTTGTTTTCAACCGTGGTTTTTCCGTCCGCCCATTCGATCACCACATCGCCGTCAACCGTTTCGGTCAAAATTTCCCCGGTAACTTCGTTTTCGGCATCTACAACTAATTGCGGTTCTTCGGGAACAAACGAGCGCAAAATTTCGACGTCGCGCCGGTCAATGTCGCCGTCACCGGTGACGTCAAACACATCAATTAAATTTTCTGCGACGTCGGCGGCAACGTCGGCATTTTCGACCGATTGATTAAGCTGCTGCCGTTCCCAGTCTTTAGATTCTCTGACAATTCTTTCAAATTCCGCGCTGGGATTTCGCTTTTGAATGTTCGCCGCCCGCGTTTTCAATTCCTTGACAATTTGCGTGGCTTGCGGTTTTGTCAGATCGCGCCGCAAAACCTGCGAATTCAGTAAAACCCCGTATTTCGCGCCGATTTTTTCAACCTTCAAATGCGCCGGGTTGTATTCAAAAAGCCGCATTTGTCCAAGTTCGCGCTCCAGCCATTCGCGCCCTTTTCTGTATTTCGGCGTTCGGTAATAAGTAACAACTCTTTCGGTTGCCGTTCCTTCCGGTTCGCTTGGATTTCTTGTTGCTGCTTTCATCGGATTTCCCTCTGGATCACCCCAGCTTTTGCCAATCACGTAATAACGCGTCCGCTTTTCGCCCCTGTTCAAATCTGCCGCAAGTTTTTCTAACTCGGCTTTGCTTCCCCTTTGAACGACAGAGTTATAATTTTCATCAATTAAAATGAAATGCGTCGGATTCGGTTTTGTTCGTGCTGCCGTTGCCATAGCTTTATCTTCGAAAAAGTATTACCGCCAAAACCGCCGCGCCAATCAAAACGCCGGTTGAAACCCCTAAAATTTCCGGTGTATTGTTATCGTCGCTGTCTGAGTTACTTGGCGGCGTTTGCGCTCTTTGCTGAATTTGACGAATTTGCTCCTCGGTTAAACCCGTATAAACAGGATTTCCAATCGGTTTCCCGGTGTTGATGTCGGAAGATTGAGCCGTCAAACGAACATCGTAAATCAAATTTTCAACCGTATTTAAAAGCCCGTCGTATCGAAAACCTTTGAGCATCGTTGCCAAATAATCCCGATGTGCGCTGTCCGAAAAACCTGCCGAAACTTCGGCTTCAACATTGATAACGAAAGGGCAAGGGCAAGTCCAACTATTGCTCGTATTTAAAAAATTCCAATTGATAATGCGCCAACCGCCGTGATTCATTACGGCATTTTGCAAGGTGTTGGAAGCCGCATTTAACGTCAACGCCGGAAGACCGCCGCGCCAAATAGCTGAACCGTTTATAACTATTCTTTTCGTTGCCATACCTATTTCTTTTTCGACAAAATTATTGCAATCACAACCCCGCCGATTGCTAATGCGCTGGTCGTCAAACCCAAACTTTTCGCAAATTTTTCAATTGAACTCGGATTTTCAGGCGGCGCCGGTGTTCCGCGCGGCGGTGTTCCGCGCGGCGGCGGTCCGGTTGACTTATCGTTTTTTTGTTTGTCGGTCAAAGGCGGCGGCGGTCCGAGTGTAGTTGATTTAACGGGACCGACCGGCGTAACTACCGCGGGTTTTTTTCCGATTTTCAAAACCTGCCCGACGCGAATCAAATTAGGATTTGAAATACCATTGAGCGATGCCAGAGCTTGCCACGTTGTGCCATAAGCTGCCGCGATTTTACCCAAAGTATCACCGCGTTTAACGGTGTAAGTTGTCATAAAAGGATCGCTTTCACCAAGCTGCCCGCTCTGCAGGTTTAGATTTTGATTAAAGAAAAACATAATTTTCCCTCTTACCGTCTGCGCGGCGGTTCGCGCATTAGCAGATAAAAGCCGACGCCGACGCCGAGAACTATCAACGGATTTTGTGTAATCCAATTAACAATGCCGTCCAGACCAGAACCCAGACCGCCGCCCAGCGACCCCGGATTATTCGGATTGTAGCCGGGCGGATAAGTTTGTTGCTGCGGCGGATTCAATGCACCTGCCAGCGCTGCGCCGGACTGCAATGTTGTCGAAAGCGGCGTTTGGACAGTCGGGCTTGTTCCGACTTGAATTGTCGGATTTCTGCTAAAACCGGCAATAGTTTGTGAAATCAAAGACGAAACGGTTTGAAAAATATTGTTGCCCGAACTTCCCGGATAAACTACGACATTCGGATTTGATACCAAACTCGGAAAAGTCGGAGATGTTGAAGTTGTCGGGTAAGTTCCGAAGCCCGCACTCGGATCATAACTACCGCGCCCGGTGCCAGCACTTGTCTGCGAAAGTCTAAGCGGCGGCGGCGGCGGAAGATAATTTATACCTAATTGATTGTTCGGTTGAAAAAACATTTATTTAACCTCTCCCATTGAAGATAAAAACCATAACCCGGCAGCTATTCCGCCGCCGATCACAACCCAGCGCGGAAAGCCGAAAATCTTATCGTCGTCTGCCTGTTGTGTCAGCATATTGCCACCAGGCAAAAGACTGTAATGACTTGAATCAGGAGGTGTTCCCGGCGGCTTTACAGCCGTTGGATTTTTCTTGCAGGTGCAGCCGCCGCCCGGTAAATCAATTGAATGGTATCCCGGTTGGCAATCGCAGGCGACCGGAGTAGTTACAATGCCGGTTCTGCGAACCTTCCCCAAAGTCGTCAGTTTGGTAATTCCCGAAACCCGCGGTTCAGGCGCGTCCGGTGTGTTGCAATCACCATCGCCCCACAGTTCATTGCAAACTATTGTCGAACCCGCGCCGAGTTGTCCGGCAACCGGTTTGATAACCCTGATATTTACTCTGTCCGCTTGTGTCGCAAATCTAATCCCCATAACTCAAAAACCTCATTTCTTGACAATTAAAATCAATCCCAGAGCGCAGCCCGCGATAATCAAACCTGTTTTCAAATCAATCTCGAATCTTGGCGATACAGGCACGACATTAGGATTTGGAGTTGCTGCAACCGGCGTTGTCGTTGTGACCGGCGTTGTCGTTGTGACCGGCGTTGTCGCCGGAGCATTTGGTAAAACCGTCGTTGTCGTTTGATTGCCCGGACCACTCGCCGGATTCGGCGATGTCGGCGAACTCGCCGGATTCGGTGATGTTGCCGTCGGTTGAACTGTTTGTTCAACCGGAACGAAAACTGACGGATAGGACGGCTGAACCGGCTGGTCATACGACGGATAGGACGGCGGACTGATAACAATTATGTCGCCGCCGTTCGTCGGAAAATCGTCAATTCCAATCGGCATTCTTAAACCCAGTTGATTCATTTCATTACTAAATACAAAGCCAGTATTCCAACGCCGCCGAAAAGTAAAAGCGTCGTCGTATCAATTCCGCCCGGCGTTGTCGGCACGGTGACAACCTGCCCGTTGACAATCTGCGTCGTCGTTCCCGGCGTTCCCGTTCCCGTCTGTTGACGAGCCGCGCAAGCCGCCGCCGCCGCTTGAATCTGCTGCACCATCGCTGCCGCCTGTTGTTTGAAATTGGCTAAGGCTTCGGCGTCGTTTCCCTTTTGCGCCTGATAAACCATTGCCGAATTAGAAAGCATCGCCGCTAACTTATTCGCTTCATCAACTATCTGCTGCGGCGTCGCCATCGCCTGACAGCTTGCCGCGGTTTGCAGCAGTTTTTCCAGCGCGCCGATCACCTGCTGCCCGAAAGCGTTTATTTGAGCTAGTCCCCGCGCCTGTCCGGGTGTTTTTGTCGCATCTATCAAACCGCCGACCGCGCCGATCCCAACCGAAACAAACTGACCGACGCCGGGAATAAAATTAGCCGCCGCCGCGCCAATGCCTAAAAGTGATTTCCAGTTAAAACCGAGTTCACCGTTTCCTGACATTCGATACTGAAAACTTTCACCGCCCGGCAAAACGAAAATCGCGCCGTCAACCATCGTTTCCGGTCTGACCGTATCTAAAGATGAAACTAAAAAGACACTCTGAATCATTTGAAAATATGAAAATTTATTCTTTGAAAAGATTTCAAAGTTTGACCGGGGCGAAAATTTTCAGGCGTCGGATCAAGCCCGATCTCTTTGCCGTTCGCCGTCACTCCGACAAAAACGTGGTTAAACCAGTCAACTTTCGGAACTTGTTTGATCGCCACGAAAAAAGGTTTCAAATTCAAATAACAAAGCATTGTCGCCAATGCCACGCTTTTGATCGCGCAATCGCCCTGCGCGTGTTTCGCATTCAGGGCATAAAAACAACTCCATAAATCCGCAATTGTTTCGTAGCCGTCCTTTTCCGGTTCGTAAATGATTTGATCGCGGCAAAACTGATAGGCAATATCAATTTTTTCGGAAATTGATTTGCCGGGTTCGCTGCCGATCACTTCACGAAAGACGAAATTTTTCAAATCGGGAAACTGCGCGTCTTCCCGGACAATTTTTGCCATTTCAGAGAGAGTTATTAAATTTGCTTCGGCTCCGGGCGGCAACTGTAATTTCGTTTGTGCCGTGAACCTGCGCCCATCTCTGATAATCTGCAAGATTCTGCCTTCGGACATATTTTAGCGGCGGTTTGTCTTTCTTTGCGGATATTTAGAAATCTGGAGTGATTTAGAATAGTAACCGGATTAAGTTCTAAATTTGGAGAAATCTAATGATGATCAAACCGCCGATTTTTAAGTTAATTGGTCAAAAAATAGCGGTCAACCGTTTTTTTTTTTGACTTCTTGACACTGAATTTTTGACAAATTAACACTAAAAAGACCTAAATCTCTTAAATTCGACACGGTTAAGGGTTAAAAGCTAAGGCAATTTTCGGTATCGAAAAAAAATATTTATGGCGGAAAAAAAATCGGACATCGAAGCGGAAAAAGAAAGATTATCTGAAATGTTTGGACACGAAACGGATGATTCAGACGAAAATTTTTCAGATGATCCAACCGTCATAGAGGCGGATATTGACGAAGAATTTTCAGATAAGGAAGAAGAAAAACCGGACGTCGAAGCGGAAAAAGACGTTATTTTCGGCGAAGTTGTCGAAGACCGCGCCACTGAGCCGTATCTGCAATTTCTCGAAGCCATACCGCGCGACGAGGACGTTACTATTGTTGTCAGTCGTTACGCCGACAAAAATCTCGGCGGGCAGTTTCGCGTTCCGTGCAATATTTTCGGGGTCAAGCTGTCGCTCTACTGGTCAGGTGAAAACAACCCGGAAGAACTCTATCAGCAGGTTCAGCGAGAAATCGGCGGCGGTCGCTATCTTTTTCAGATTCGCAATAAGGGCAAAGGCTGGAATGGAAAATCTTGGACAGCAATTGTTCACGACGCGCCCGATCCGTCAAAACTCGAATTAACTTTACAAAGACAAAAAACGAATAACGACGAACACCGGCGAAACAGAAACACTTCGCAGTCGTTCGTTAATCAGCAACCGATTGAGCCGCCACGAAATTCGATGGATGATTTGCTCGAAAACATTGAAAAAATAGAGCTTTTGCGGGAATTACTTGCGCCGAAACAAGAAACCGCACCGGCGGCAAATCCGTCAACTGCGGAATCGTCGTTTGAAGATCGAATAATTATGAAGGTTTTGGAGCGGACCACCGACAATCCGAAACTTGAAGAAAAAGTTGTCAACGCGGTTTTCGGCATTGTCGAAAAAAAAGAAAATAAGCAGGAAGGGTTTATTGATCTGGCAAAACACGCGCTATCGAATCCCGAACAGGTCAAAGGCTTATTCGATATGGTTGTCGGCAGCTTAGGCGGAGCAATCGGCGCGGTTATGGCGAATAAAAAGCCGGGCGGATCACAAAAGCAGCCAAGCGGTTTGGACGCTTTCCGCGCCGCGCCGAAAGTCGAATTCGCACCGTCACCGCCTTCGATGGCAGAAACACATCCAGAGCCGCCGCAAACGCCAATCGCGGCTATACCGATTATTAAGTTAGAAGACTGATTTCAGGTATCATGTATCAGTTATCAGTTATCAGTTATCAGGTATCAGTTATGTTCGATCCTTCAAAATATTATTTTCTAGTTTCCGACTCCGGCGGCGATCAGATCGCGGCGGAGCTTCGCCGGTTAAGGGAAAAGCACGGCGATGATTTTCTTAACCGATTCAAAAAGGATTTTCCCGATTTGACGATCATCATTGACCTTTGCGCCAATTACGACGATGAAACCGCGTTTTCGGAATTCAAAAAATACGTTTTCGATCAAATCGAAAATCTTGAATCCGTCTGGGAACGTATGTTAATCGCTCAAACCGCACACAAATTCATAGATCAAAACAAACCGGCTTTGTTCGCGCTTCACGGCAAAATCAGAGCCGAAATTGATAAACCGAGATTTTAGTTAATTAAAAATTAAAAATTAAAAATTAAAAATTAAGATTATTCTAAATTTTTAACTTTTAACTTTTAATTTTTCACTTTATAAAGCTATGGCAGACAATCAAAATATAGACATTAATCAGGTTTTAACTCTGGCAACATTCGTCAAGGACGTGATGCCTTTGAATTTATCGAAAGACCTTTCCATCAATCTGGCAAAGGTTTCACGCTACGAGCCGGTTGAGAAGCTCGATGACAAAGACAAGCCGACCGGCGAATATGCACCGGCTATTTTTTTCGGAAATGACGATTTTATATTTCTAACGCCCGAACAAAACGCCGTCTTTCGTCCGATCTGGAATATTTATGCTTCCGGCGCGTCCCAGGTTTTCGCGCTGATGGCTTCAATGTTTCCCCAGACGACAACGGAAAATATAATCGAGCAATCACAGGAAAATTTATGAAATTTGAAATTTACAAAGACGACAAAAGAGAATGGCGATTCAGATTGAAAGCGCGAAACGGAGAGATCATCGCGCAGAGCGAATCTTATAAAAACCGCCTCGACTGCCTTCACGCCGTCGAACTGATAAAAAAATCAGCCGCTGCGAAAATCGAATTTTTAGATTGAATTATGAAAATCATCATCGGCGCGGGTAACACATCGCAAATCGGCTGGACGGCGTTACAGAGAAACGATCTGGATATTCGGCAGCGCGTTGATTGGCAAAAGATGTTTCGCCCGAATTCGCTCAACGCAGTTTTGAGCGAACACGTTTTGGAACATCTGACCGAGCCGGAAGCCGAAGCCGCGGCGCGAAACATTTATGAATTTCTCAAACCCGGCGGATATTGGAGAATCGCCGTTCCCGACGCTTACAATCCGAATGTCAATTATCAAAAATGGAACGCGCCGAACGAATACGGTCAAAATTTGATGCAGATGTTTGTTTACGCGCCTGACGAGCCGACACACAAGGTTTTTTATAATCTCGATACACTTTCCGATCTTCTGATAAAAAACGGCTTTCAAATCAAGCCGCTGGAGTATTACGACCGCGGCGGACGCTTTCATAAATTTTACTGGAGAAAATCGGACGGCGAAATTTACCGGAGTTTTCGAAGCGATTATTTGAATCAATTGAGATTATTTTTTAATTTCGATAATACTTCCCTGATTGTGGACACGGTGAAATAATGTAGATTTATGATTTTGGATATTGTAGAATCTATCAACGGTGTTCCGATTCGCTTAACCGACGAGCGATGGTATGACCATATTTTAGTCGAACACGATTATATGACGGCTTTTTATAATGCTGTTTTGGACGCGATAGAATACCCGGAATTTATTTTGCGCGGTCATAAACAATCAAAAATTGCGATTTTGAATGTTGGCGGAAGAAAATGGTTAATGGTTGTTTATAAAGAGATCACTCAAGATGACGGCTTTATCATTTCGGCTTATATCAGAGATGATTTCAACAAAAATTTAATTATATGGCGACGCGACAATTAGAAAACGTTGAGGAATTGATAAAATTAGCGCGAAAAAGAGTTAGTTTTTCCCGCAATTGGCAGAGTGTTAAATATTATCGTGATGTTGATTTACTCGCTGTCAGATTTTCCGACAATCCGGCGACTCACAGCAAAGACGACATCGAAAAGGGATTAATTTATAACTACGATGCCGAAGGAAATCTCGCCAACATCGAAATTTTAGACCTTTACGATATTTTTGAAGCGTTTAATGATGAGTAATCACATTCATTGCCTCGGAGATGTCGAAAGCCGGATCGAGCGCGGCGAATATAAAAAAGCCGCTTAATCTAATCAATTTTTAAAATCGAAAAACTGTAATTGATTCGGACAATATAGTTTTGTCGAGGCTACATAAACAACCGAATTGTCAAAAGAAATCGGTATCCAGTAAAATCCATATCTCGAATCAATCAATCTTTCATTTAATACACTGACTTTCTGACCGTCCGCAAATTGTCCGTAAATTGTTTCTGGATAAGAGTAGCAATCTTCTTGATCACAGTTTTGCCTGATATTAACAGAATTTCCGTTGTTGGATAAGTAACATTCCGAAACCACTTTTCGATCTGCAGTAGCTGTTTGTGCATAATTATTTTCATAAACCGGCTGTGAAGCCTGTATTTGCACATCGGGCTTTGAGGTATTTGTTGCGGTAGTTCCGTCAAAGCCGGAAAAATTTCTTTCTTCAATTTTTCGCTCAGAATTGGAAGTTTGATAAGTTTGATTTGAAGAATATCTCGGAATTGAAGTATTAGCGACATAAACAGTGCCATCTCTGCCGCCGAATACATTTACCGCAAAGACAAAGCCGCCTACAGTTAAAATCACTAAACCACAAATTATCAGAAAATTTAATACGTCCTTTGTTACTCGCCTTCTTCTTGTTGCTAGGTCCGGCATCGCCGGTTTCGGCGGTGTTGCCGTCGGGCGTTTTGCCGGACGTTTTTTAGGTCTGATGACGGTTTCCATTTCCGGTGTGAAATTCTGAGTTGTTCCGGTAAATCTGAAATCTGGAATTGTCGGGCAGCTTTGGCACGGCGCGTCCGGGTAGGAAAGACGCGAGCCGCAATCTGTGCAAAAAATGTAATTAGTATTCACGTGAAGTTTCTCCATTCAGGCATTGCAATTACAGTTTTCCTTAGAAAACTAATTTCAACTGCGGTTATCGTCAACTCTGACGATAATTTTAAAGACAGCCAATCGGAAAAATATTCCAAAAATAAAATCCGATCAGGATTTTTCCTCAGAAGATTTCTGTCAGAAAGTTCTTCGCGCCCTAGCGCGTCCGATAATCTTTTAAACATTTATGAGTTTTCCACAGATTTATTCAAAACGGCGCAACGAATTCCCATTTAAAAATAAGAATTTAAAAACTGTATATGAATATAGGGGTTTCTTTCTGCACAGAAAGAAAGATTCGATTTCTTCTTTCTGTGCAGAAAGAAAGATTTTTGTTTCTTTCTGCACAGAAAGAAAGATTTTTAAAATCTGTGGAAAACTTTTTGTTTCAGGGTTGAAACAAAACTTTAAGGATTAAGCAAATGTTAAATTTTGTGTTTCTGGGGTTTAAGCTGATTTTTTCAAAAGGGAAGATTTTTTATTGATTTTGCGTTTCATTTGTGAAACAATCTTTTTTATCAAAGGAAAGATTTTGAGCGCGGACTTCCGATTTTCACTTGCAAGGCGTTCAGAATGTTTGTAAAGTAAAGCCATCGGAAAATCCAAAGTAGCTAATTCCTACTTTGGATTTTACCCCGAAACGTTTACCAGACGCTTCGAGAACCGATGACACTTTTCCCCATAGGGAAAACTCATCTTAGCAATTCGGAAATAAAATTTCTAATAGCGAACTTTCCTTTGAGCGTCTGGTAAATACGTTACTCAGTGTGTAATTGCCAATGACGCGAAATAGATATACAATTTGCACAAATAAAAAGAGCCTAGCGGTCAACTTGGCTCAATTTAAAAATGCGCTTTCAGGACGCACAGCTGAATTTGTGTCTTGAATATAGCGCATCTATTCCTATTTTGCAAATAAACAAAGGAAAAGATGCCGAAATTAAATTTAACTTCCAGAAAAAACAAGGAATCATCGCCGCAGCCGCTGTCGTTTTTCAAAAAAGAACGCAACGAACGCACCGAAAAACTAGAATATCTTCCGAAGTTTTCACAGGCTTATCAGCCGCTCGGACATCCCTATAATCCGTCATTCAAAGTCTTAAGAAAATGTTACTGGCTCGAATACGGGATATTGGATCAAGACGATATTGCCACCTACGAAACTCTGCAATTTCTCGCAGAGCAGGAAATACCTTTTACAATTGAAGTTCTGGCAAAACGAATGAAATGCGGCAATGCCACGCTGCAACTGCGGTTCGATAATTTAATCAATGCCGAACTTTTAGAGATCGCCAAATCGGACGGGCAGGGATCACCGAATTTTTACATTATCCGAACGCCGTATTTTGAAAGGGAAACGATAATTGGCGATTCAACCGCCGTCATCAATCGGCAAGCGACAATTGAAGATACTTACGGCAAACTGCCCGAAACATTTATAGATGATAAATGGAAAACGCTGCGCCGGAACGTCCGCAAAAACAAGATCAAACAGCTTCGCTCACTCTACCGTCAAACCCAGATTGACCGCCGCCAAAAGCCTTTTATAACAGCCATCAAAGCCGAATTTGAAGCCAAGAAACTGACGTGGTTTAAGATTGTCCGCAAGCTCGGAACGATTGAAGCCGTTATGTTCGACAATATTGTTTGGCAGTTGGCGAAAAATTTACAGACGGTTGAAAGTCAGGATTATTGGCAGATTTTCAAAGCCGCGCTGAAAAAGAAATTGCAGGAAACTCAAATTAAGTTTGACGAATTTCTTTTCGATTATGCGCGTGATCTGGCTGTTTTCTACGACGACCGCCGCGCAGCTGCGCCGCGCCGGCGGGCAACACCGCAACCGTCGATGCCCGCAGACAACGGCACAAATGACGATGCCCGATCACAAACCAATTTCGCTGAAGCTAGCACCGGCGCATACGGCGATGAAGTGTATAAGCAGAACGAAAAAGAGCTTTTACAGTCTATTTTGAAATCGCGCGTTGACGGTTCTAATTCATTTATCCCGGCAGAAATAAAAGAGTTTGCGCGGGTCTTCCGGGATAATGCCCCGCACTTAACAGTCAGAGAAAAAGAAGCTATTGCAAAAGAGTTTTTCGATAATGAAGCCTGGCAGAAAATTAAAATGGAGTTGAGAGAATGAAGGAAATTTTAGCGGTAATCGAAAAGTTGATTTCAAATAATGTTTATTTTCACTGCGAACATAAACCTTTACGCGGTGGAAAGTTTAACTTTATTTTTCACGAAAGCAATATTCAAAAGGCGCAAAGTTTATTTAGCGAAAAAATTCAAATTAAACTTGATGGAAAATTTAATCAAAAACGAACCTGACGGACCAAAGGCGAAAACCGAATGAAGGATTTAATTTTTACAAATTCGGAGATGCGGAAAATTCACGAATATCTTGATGCGATTCAAGGCTATGCCGTTATGGAAGATTTGAAAAAGGTCAAACAATATTGCCGTGAATTGCGAGCTATTCTAAATGATAACGACCGAATTAACGGGCGAGTCTTCGAGTCCCGTTCAATGAATTGTTATGCGCCGGCGTGATAAGGAGAAAACTATGCAAACAACAAAAACAGAACAACGAGCAAAATTATGAGTCAAACCGAAATGTTAGTTCTCGCCGGAACTTTGTTTTTTATTCTCGGATGCGTCGTTGGTTATTTGACCTGTATCGCGTCGAAGCCGGAAGGCGCATAACGGCTGAGTTCAGGTGGCGCGAAACCGCCGCCACATAACTAAAATGAAAAAAGACAAGCCAAATAACAAAGTCGCTGTTTCGCGCTCACCTGCAATGAATTGTTCGGCATTGCGTTATCTTTAGGAGAAAATATGTTCAACGAATTTCAAGCTGAAATAAATAAAATTCAAGCAGACGGCGCAAAATACAACGAGCGATATAAAATCCCGATTTTCGCGCTGGCGCGAAAATTACACAATAAACTCAATGATGTCGCGCCTAAGTTGGGCAAAGCAAAATTTCAGGAGTTAGAACAAATTTTGCGGGACATCGAAACCGAAGCGAACAACCCACGCTGCCAAAGATGCGGCGAAAAAATGTTGGCGCAATCATATCAAGAGAAAATAACTTGGTGGTCGTGCAATTCGTGCGCTGACGAACAAGACAGCGAGCCGCCGCGTATCAGATAGATGCCTAACGATTGAGATAACGCGGGCGCGACCCGCGAACCTAAATAACCATCCAACGCGGCGGTCGCGCCTCGCGTTCATTGAATTGTTCGGCATCGCCTTTGGGTTCACGCGGAGCGTAAAAACTATGAAAACACGAAAAAATTATTGGCATTTTTGTATTCCATTTTGGAAACTAAAATTTTCAAAAAAGCAGATAAAAAAAATGTGGAAAATTCGATAGATGCCGAACTTTGATTTAGGCGGAATTATTCAACGCCGCTGTTTTTGCCCGCGCATCCAACGATTTGTTAGATTGCGCGTTAAAAATATGAAACAAAAAACATACAGCAAAATGGTAGATGGCTGGATTACCTTCTACGAAAATAAAG
>MWWI01000037.1_pt1 | contig 28278 bp, 29 predicted proteins | sample 1047321 | NCBI WGS metagenome assembly MWWI01 (sample SAMN06349966, study PRJNA376086) | soil metagenome | isolation source: FI-1 sample Antarctic (ecotone) soil | place: Antarctica | reverse complement strand
ATTTGCGAATGCTTATGTTATAAAGGCTTAAGAGTAATAAATCTTGCATTTTCTAGAACAAGAAATATATCAGGATCATTAGATAGTAAGGCATTATTTTTTCCTAATGCGTGGATAAGGCCTTTTTCCTATACTTTTAAATGGAATAATTTAAGAGCAATTAATAATCGGTTAGAGCTTATAATTAGAAAAAATTATATAGAGCAAATTAAATGTCCTACCAAGCCTAAGCTAACTTTTAGTTGCGCAGATATACTTATTGAGAGAGAAGCATGCCTCAAAAATTTTTATAAAATATTGCTATCAGAACCATGGGGTAAAGTAGCTAAAAATTATATTAAACAGCTGCAAGAAGAGGAAAGTATTCTCATAAGCAAAATTATCTGTGCATTTAACATGTCTGTTGAAGACTTTGAAATATGTAGAAATTTACTAATTCAAGAAAGCACTTTATCCGTCGATTTTTTTTGTAAAAGCTATTTTCCTATTGAGTTTTTAGAAGACAACCCTCTCTCGATCAGACAGCTTGACAGATGGTATAATTCTAAACTTTATATTACTGAAGTAGAAACAATTGTAAGACCTCTTATAGAGAAGTATTGCCCCAATCTTACAGGGTTAGAAGAAATGTACTTATTTGATGACAAGAAGGGTGCTCATGTTAGAGGCTTGTATCCTCAGACTGCTTTAGTAATAACAAGAAGAGACCTAGTATTGCCACTAGAGTACTTTAGGGGAACTATACTTCATGAAATACAGCATATTCTACATAGTGATATTTTCTATAGGTCATTTTTAAATTTATTACTTCATTCGATGTATGATTTAATTGATAAAAAAGGAAATATGGTTATTGAGGAAAAAACTCATATGGCGATTCTCTTAAAGTCTTATAAAAAAAAGATTAATATCAAAGAAATAGAAAACTTGATAGTTCAATATGAAATATTTACAGAAAAACGAGCTGATGTTTTTTCGTGTCTAGTAGATCCTACAGCCGCTAAATATATAGCAGCACACATAAAAGAATCTTATGAAGATAACATAGACAATAAAATAGTATCTAGTAAAAAACATCTACCAGTTTTGGAACGATTAGCTTTAGCAGAAAAAATATATGCAGAAATTAAGCAATATGAAAAGGAGTAGAATAAAGATTTATTTTAATCTTAAACTTTAGATTTAAGACGTGTTTAGCCTTTATCGAATCTTTTATGATTCTTAGAAATTGATATGATGTATGGTTTGCAAAGTTATAACGACCGTTTTTAGCTTGCAACATACTTACTTCTTATCTAGTTTATCTCTTGTTTATCATGTATAGTTTTCTTAGTATTTAATTATTAAAAGCTTGCAGGATAAAATAATGAGTAAAACTATCGCCTATATGAGAGCCTCTACGGACAAACAAGACACTAATAATCAAAAGTTTCAAATTCTTGAATATGCGCATAATAAAGATCTAAAAGTTCACGAGTTCATAGAAATTACTATCTCTTCTTCTAAGACAACCAAAGAACGTCGTATTGATTATCTAGTACAGAAACTTGAAAGCAATGATACCCTTATAGTTACGGAATTAAGTCGCTTGGGTAGAAGTACTGCCACAGTTATTACTCTTGTTAATGAGCTTATTCAACGCAATATACGTGTAATTGTTATTAAGCAGAATCTAGACTTGAATAAGCATGATATGAACTCTAAAATTATAGTTACTCTTTTTTCTCTCTTTTCAGAACTTGAACGAGATATTATCAGCTTGCGTACTAAAGAGGCACTTGCCGCTAAAAGAAGCCAAGGAATACGTTTAGGCAAGCCTAAGGGAACCATTCAGAAAAGTCGTTTTGATGCCCATGTAGATAGAATTAAAGAATTACTAAGCATAGGGCTATCAATTAGAAAAATAGCGAAATTACTTGGCTATAAAAACAGTATTTCACTTAATACTTATATCAACAAAAGAAATCTCAAAGCCAATCTGCACATAGCTTAAATTATTAAGGATTTATTATGGTTGCATCAAAAATTAAATTAATAAACTTATATTATTCATTATTGTTTATTCTAGGCTTGAGCAACTTTGCGCTTGACGCCCGCAAGATGGAAGTTCTAATAGCAATACCCGTTTCAGGTAACAGACTAAAATCATTAAACGAAAGTATTACGACCTTTCAAGAACAGATCAAAAAGTCGGCCGATGCTAAGGGCTACGATCTTAATACAAGCTTTGCTATCCCTGACCAAATGCATATAACACTCGAGCATATTACTGAAGTTGATGAAACATTAGTTGATTCTTATATTGCAGGTGCCCGATTAATAGCTGCAGAAACAAAGCCTTTTGATATAACACCAATTCTACCCAAAGCACATTTTGAGTTGTTGGGAAAAAATAATGAATGGGGCGTTCTACGATTACCTACTGCCAAAACCTTCCCATTGTATGTCTTGGCTTATCGTATAAAAAATTGCATTGAAGGTTCTGGCTTAAAGCCCGGAATATTTTCAGAATTTAAAGCTCATATATCTATAGGCAAGTTTTTAGGCGAGAGCGGGAAGCTTTTACCAAAAATTGATAATCTTGATTGGTTACCTAAAATTGATTTTCGATTGTCTCAAGAACCTCTTGTAGTTGATACTATTGTAGTCATGGTGAGAGAAAAAATAAAAGATAATACAGCAGGCACAATGGAATTTATTAATATGCCTAAGCACTTTTTTCTTTTAGGGAGTGGAGAAGCAAAAGAAAAAGTTGTGTGCCCGTTCCAATGGGAAAACCCACCAAAAGTCAATCCGATTTAACTAGGAAACATATGATTTCCTATTTCTTCTGTGCTTATTTCCTAAGTTTGTGATTCTTGAATTGGACTAAAACAAAAGATTCATTTCTTGTCCTATGCCAATTAATCTCTAATATTCATATTCAAGTAGATTCGAATGTTTCCAGTCGGCAAGAAAAACCAACAACTCTTGTGGCTTTTTAGAAGCCTCGTTATTCTTAATAAAAAGGCGCTATTTTAGACACCGTAAAAAATTTACTGGATAAGTAGGTGTATTTATTTTTAAGGAAAACTATGAAATCTCTTATTTCTAAATTAAAGCCAAAATATCTCTATGATGAAGAGGGCAACAAGACCGGTGTTATTCTGTCAGAAAAAGAGTTTGAAAGCCTCATGGAAGAGCTAGAAGATCTGTATGATTATGAACTTCTCAAAAAACAATCTGGAAAAAAAGAAAAACTTTATACAGCTGAAGAAATACGAGAAGAAACCTTAGCTCGTTTGAAAGCTACTTCAAAATGATCAACCTTCAAGGGTATAAACTATTCTATCAAGAAAGTGCCCCTGAATAACTATGGCCTAAAGGCCAAAGGATCGAAGGTCACCGTCACTTCGGCGTTGCCTCTTTAGGGACTTCAGTGGGCCCGTTGAATGCATCTCTTCTACATTCAATCGATCTATGCTTTAATGACGTAATGCTATATTAAATGATGCATTAACGTCAGCATGATCAACGTGTTCACAGCTAGAACACTTGAATATTTTACCATTACGATTGCCTATTTTTCTACACCTACTACATTCTTGTGAAGTATAACGTGGGTCAATATACACAACCGGTATTCCAAGCAGCTTAGCCTTATATCCTATCATTTTTGATATTTGATAAAATGACCAACTGTGCAAAAAATACGTGAAAGAACGAGCCACTTTTGCTCGACCTCTAATTCCTGTTAGTTTCTCTAACTTTATTCCTGCTTTCTCTTCTTGAGCATATTTAACTATTTTCCTACTCACTTTATGTAACAGATCTTTTGTTATTCTTTTTTCTCTATCTTTCACCTGCTTTAGCTTCTTTAACTTATTCTGTTTTTGAAAATTTCTTCTTAATTGTGAATATTTTTTATGAATATATAAAGAGCTTTTACCTAATTTCAGTACTTTGCCGGAGGCAGGATTACCTACCACTGCACAATGGCCGGTAGTATTAAGATCTACGCCTATAAAACTCTCTGCCTTCAATTCTGCTACCTCTGGTAGCGTTATTGATACATACGCGTACTCTTTATTACATTCTATCTGGTTAATCTTTTCAAAATTATCCGGGAAATAATATTTGAGCGTTAATTTAACACACGGGATAGAAAGTACTCTTTCTTCTTTGTTTACCTTAATCCCTTGAGAGGGTATTACTAAATTAACTCGATGGATTCTTTTTAACTTTTTGTCACTTGAATATTTTTTAAGTATTTGATTAGCAATAGTGGATTTTAAACCAATATGCTTCACATCTTTGGATGATCTACTTTTAGTTTTAAGTGCATATTCTGCTACTTCTCTTGCTTGAGCTAATTCTTGAGAAAAGCTTTTTAGATGTTTAATTTTATAGGTTAATATCATCTATTAATTTTAACATACAAGAGAAAAGAGATCTATAAAAACAAGCGTTAAAAGCATCCGGCTTTTTCCAGCTTGTTAGCGCTATCCATCCCCACGCTAAAGCATAGGGCTTTACGCGCTAAGCAATAGAAGAAAAGCTGAAAGATCTTGTTGAGGGAGCTGAGGGGCTTGATATAAAAAAATTGAAGGGTTTTGATCATCTTACATACCGGCTTAGGCATGGTCAATATCGTATTATTTACGAAGTTCATAACAAAGAAATAATTGTTTTAGTTGTGGCAATAGGGCATAGGCAATCAATTTATAAACGCTATAGGTCTAATTAATACCATGAAAAAATATCCTGAAATTAAGCCACAATACTTAAAAGATGAAAAAAACAAAGTCATAGGGGTATATCTTGATATGAATGCTTTCAAGTCTATTCTTGAAGAAATTAGTGAGCTTTCAAATACAATAAAAAAAGAACCAAAACCAAAAAAACAGTAGATAGAATTAGAAATAAAAACCAATTTTCTTTCTAATTCTATCTGATTTTTTTATTATAAAAATTATTAATATCAAGAATCAAGAATCTCAATAAGTACTATATAGTCAATTTTATAAGCATATATAACCTAGAAATCAACCTAGAAATTTTGTGCTTCTAGGTTCTTCTAGGTTGTCTTTTTGTTGTTTCAAAAATAGAAGGTTTTTCTATTACTAATAAGATCTAAAAAATTAAATACTTAAACGATATTGTTTATTTGCTTTGATGAGTTTATGGCCTTGCGCTAAGGCCCATTGTTCAAAATCTAAATCATCATTTTCTAGTAATAATTCTTTAAAGTATCTAACTCGTTGCTTCTCTTCTGGTATAGCATTTTGATAAGGCTTCTGATTTTCTTGAACTAACCAGTGAAAAAATTGAGCATCATGTATTTTAGCTATTTTTAAGGGAAGTGATTTATACCGTTCCATTACTTTTAATTCAATATACTTATCATGTTCAACTTTCAGTTGCTCTAGACGCTTCTGTTCTTCTTCAAGTTTTTTGCGTTGCTCCTCACGCTTACGCTTAGCTTCTTCTTTCTGCTTCTGCTTTTCAAGCTCCGCAGCTCCCCAATCTTCTTTAAGCGCTTTAACTAGCCAAGCCGTAGGTGATTTAATAATACTTTTATTTTGTTTCAGTAACTCCACTTTCTGCCTAATTTGCTCTTCAGTATAGTTAGTTACCAGATCCTCCGCTTTATCGCTAGAAATTCCCACGGTAGTTAGTAATAATTTAATTGAATTATCATCTAATCTTATCGCAGGTTTAAAATTACTCTCAACCTTAACTGGAGATATATCTACTGCTTTATTTTTAAAGGTGCAAAAGCCAGTATCTTTGCTGAAATCTAATTCTATAAATAAATCGGTTTTTTCATTAATTTCTTTAATGGCAGGATTCAATCTGCTCAAAATGTCAGAAGCATAATACTTACGTGTATGAGAACGTTTTTCTAACGTAAGCTTTTGCGCTAAATTCTCAAAGCCAATATGCCATTTACTTCTTTCTTTAAAATTCTTAATCAATATCTCATAAAGACGAGCTGAAATAGATTTTTTTAGTTTTTTATATTCATTAAAATCTATATATTTATAAAATTTAGTTACTTTCAGCTGCTCGATATATTGCTGGTTAAATTTAATATAAAGCTGCTTACTTTCTTTATCTAAAATATAATCATCTATAATGGAGAAGCCTCTAATTTTATAACTGTCTCCCTCATAGAATATTCCCTCAAATTTAATACTTACAGCCTTCCATTTTTCTATAGCCAGCATAATTCTTTCAAAATCATTCTTTCCCGGAATGTGAGTAGCACTAAGGACATTCTTTGCTATCTCATAGCGAGTCGTAAGCAAGGACAATCTCTCTAAGCGACTCTCTTTGTAAATTCTAGAAAGCAAATAGTATAATACTATCTTATCATAGTGATTGGGCAGCCCTAAAGGACTTGCCATTGCATACTTTCCATTATCTCTTTCCACTTTTAGCATAGAACATTTACTACGTTCATTTACTGTCCAATTAGGATATTCAAGAAAATTAATATCTTCTTTAACAATTTTTTTAGAGTCCATTATAAAGCCTAAACTAAAGTAAATAACCGAGTAATCTTTATTACATAGTAAATATCGATTAATAGAGTGTTAAAGTCAATTATATTATATTCCTAAAAAAACTTTTTGGCCCTTTAAAAAGCTACTAAAGTGTTTCAAATGTAGAACTAAAGTGTTTCAAATGTAGAACTAAAGTGTTTCAAATGTAGAACTAAAGTGTTTCAAATGTAAAAACCCTCTGATAACAACGACTAGATCATATGTTTCAAAATCGGAAAGATATTAGAAAGATATTAGAAAGAAAACAACGGCGTGTACGCGCGTATACGTGCGCGCATAATACGCGTAGAAAAACGTTGTCCTACAGCTGATTTACAAGGTATATTTTTTCTAAAGGGACTTATAAACCGTTTGAATCGAATAGTAATAGTACACGTGTTACACACATTAAAAAATAAGCATTTAAGTATCATCACTAACTCTGACGCCCTTCGGTTGTCATTGCTTGTGTCCAAGCCACAAGCTTTTTTAGTTCTCTAAATTTATGCTTAGTTTCCTTTTCTCTTAAATACAAAAAAACATCACTTTTATAAAATTCATACAAACCAGGCAAGGCTGTTAAGTAAGCTTATATTTAATTTAAACGAGAATGACCCTAGAATGCAAAATAAATAAGAAGGGCATGTAAGTTATAGGGCTCCAAAATAAACCGCTCTTAAAACTCAAATTTGAAGGCATTTTGATTTTTACTTAGTTAAATAAAATAAGCTAAAAAATTCTGACCCTTTTAAGTTCTAAAAAATAAAGCTTAAGAAATAATAAAAATTTAATACATGCTTAGCTTTAATGCACGTCCGCTTAAGTCTTTGTGCATTGCACGCCGGAGATATATAAGAGATCAAGAGGAGCAGGAACGCTGCTCTATAAAAAGAAATACTGCCTAAAAGGGGAAGGGGGATGTCTTGATTACGGTAAGATTAAGATTTGAAATCTGACATCAAAGTTCTCCTTAAACGAATCTTTTATCTAAGAGCAAATAAGACAAGTACTTCAAAAAGAATTGGAACTCAAATTTGAATGGGAATAAGTGCAAAGCCTTAAGCAAAATAAAAACTTTTGTTCTCTAAATTTTATTTCTTCCCTAATGTTTACAATGTAAACATCGTAAACCTTGTAAATCATGTTTATCGTGTAAACAGAGTTTACTATGTAATTCATGTTTGCAAGAAATAAGAATTATTGCTTTAGGAGAGAGCTAATTGCTAGTGTCTCCTTTGCAACTAGATTGCATAGTAAACAGAGTAAACAGTGTTTACTATGCTTACCGTGTATACCAAGAAAACATTGTTTATATAGTTTACAGGATTAGGGGGGAAGGATGAAAACTATAGCTTTTATTAATCAAAAAGGTGGGGTAGGGAAGACTACCTGTGTAGCAAATATAGGTGCGGGGTTAGCTCGTTTAAAGAAGCGTGTATTACTAGTAGATTTTGATCCACAAGGCAGCCTCTCATGCTCTTTAGGCGTTAAACCTACGTATACACTTAAAACTATTTACCAAGTGCTTAAGCAACAGATTTTATCTGAAGAAGCAATGCTTAATTTACAGCCGTATCTAACTCTTATTCCAGCTACACTTTCGCTTTCAGCTCTTGAGGATGATTATGCGGGAAAAATAGGCAAAGAGTTACTATTTAAACGTGTATTAAAAGATATTAAAAATTTTGATTATGTTCTGGTAGATTGTCCTCCGAGCCTCGGCATTCTAACGCTTAATGTTCTGGCTGCAGTTCAAGAAGTATATGTTCCGGTTCAAACTGAATTCCTAGCATTACAGGGCCTAAGTCAATTATTGGAAGTATTTCAAGCTATCACTCAAAGAGTTAACCCTACTCTCAAATTAAGTGGAATTATAGGCACTCGTTATAATCGTCGTCGAATTGATAAGGACGTTATTAAATATCTAAAAGCAAACTTCTCATCGATTGTTTTTGATACGGTTATTCGCGAAAATGTTTCCATTGCGGAAGCTCCAGGCTTTGGACAAGATGTCTATAGTCACCATGCTGATTCGAATGGCGCACAAGACTATTCTTCTTTGTGTAAAGAGATCCTAAAAAGAGAGGTAGTGTCATGAAGCAAAAAAAAGGTCTCGGTAGTATTCCACAAGGTTTAGAATGGATAAAACCAACTACCGAAATTACAACACAAGAACTTCCTGAGCAAATATTAGTTTCTCCAGTAAATATCCCACAGAAGAGCAGTCAAAAAGGGCTAGGGAGAGGGTGGACACGTGCCACGTTTATTGTACAAGAAGAACTACTAGAGCAACTTAAAATACTTGCCCATTGGGAAAGAGTTACAATTAAAGATCTGGTGAGTGATGCTTTAAAAAATTACCTTTCAAACAAGTCTATAAATGCTAATTCAGATAAATGCAAATGTAAAAATTCCTAAAGAGCGTAAGGAAGCATGATGGTTCAAGGAGCAGGCACTAATCAAACTTCAGGAGATACTATGACACAGTTGTCTAATAATGGTCAAATTCAATTATCTCCGAAAGAGTTCTTAGATTTGGTCGAAAATAGCGGTTATCAAAACCTTGTTGTTGCAAAAGCAAAAAGAAGTACGACTTTGGGAGGTTTATTTAGTGGAAACGATTACACTTATATCACATCGTGCAGTGGACTTACCTTTTTTACTTATTCTGAACCAATAGATATACCCGAGAATATAAGATTAATAGAAGCCAAAAAAATTTGGATTTATACTTGGTAGTCAAAGCAAAATTATAATTTTGTAATCTGTGTTTACAATGTTTACATAGATTACAAAAATTAAATTTAAAAATATAAAAGCTTTAAGGCTAATTGTTTATAGTGGGTTACTAATTAAAAATGTAAACAGAGTAAACATTGTAATTCATGTAATCAAATTTAAGTCGACTTCTAGAATGATGAGCAGGAACGCTGCTCAATCAAGATTAATTAAAGTTGATATCAAGATGAGCCCTCTCGAATCTTCACCTTAGGGCACGATTCTTAGGGCTCTTTAATATTCAAGAAATGCTATAAAAAAGAGGTGAAAAAAGGCTATCTATGACCGATACCCCTAAACAATACTTTTTGAAGGTATAAAAAAAGACTTAAAAATGACAGAAAAACCTTGATGTATACAGCATAAACGAGTAATTTAAAAAATATTGATCGACTCGATTCATAAAGGCTTAAAAACGGCACTTGACCGACCTGATTCATTTTTAACAAAAAGGAGCGTATTGAAGTACAAAATTTTATGAAGGCTATAATTTACATAAGGGTTTCTACAGAGCATCAAAAAAGATCCCCGAGTGGTATACTCACACAGCTAAGAGCATGTATGTTTAAGGCTGCTGAATTGGGTATATACAAAACACATACATTTACAGATGCAGGAATATCAGGAACAGAGAATATAGAAGATAGGCCACAGCTTACGGCAGCTCTTTCTGTTATTGAACCTTATGATTACTTTATTACTTATAACGTGAGTAGATTAGCAAGAGACCTTCCTATTGCACTTATTATTTATAAGAAGCTTCAGGAAAAAAAAGTGCGTTTTATTGCAGTAGAATCTGAAAGAGTAAGCAGCGCTGAGCTTTATATGCTTCAGGCATTAAAAGCCCAAAATGAACGTGAAGTTATTGTAAACACCACCAAAGGTGCTCTTCAAGAACTTAAGAAAAGCAATAAGCCTGCTGGTACTATTCCCTACGGTTACCAAAGATCTTCTCATTCTAAACAATTAGAGGTGTGTCCTAAAGAGCAGAAAGTTATCAAACACGTTCTTTTACTCCATGAAAAAAGCTATAATTTAAAAGACATACAGCTTTTTATTAATAAAAAATATAGTAGTAGAACCGGCCGCTCTATAGTGCACCCCTTTGTCAAGACCAATTTTAGTCAAAGTTAAGATATGATTACCGTCCTAAAGATGATTAAATTTTGTATGCCTCTGCTGGGGTTTTATACCCTAAACTTTGGTGTAATCGTTTGTAGTTATAAATGTCAATGAACTTACCAATTGAAGCTTTTGCTTCTTTCACGGTTTCAAATGAGTTAATCAATACATGTTCATGTTTAAGGGTTCGCCAAAAGCGCTCTATGAAAATGTTATCCGCCCATCTGCCTTTGCCATCCATGCTGATTTTGATATTACTCCCTTCGACTAGATTAATCCATGAGTTACTAGTAAATTGGCACCCTTGATCCGTATTTAATATTTCTGGCCTCCCCTGCAATAAGGCCTGTCCCAACATTTCCTCACAAAATCTCGCATTAAGCGTATTAGAGAAATTCCAGCCCAATATAAATCGACTAAAAATATCAATAAGCGCTACAAGATATATAAATCCGTCTGGCATTCTAATATAGGTGATATCAGTTGCCCAAACTTGATCTGGGCGTACTATTTTTAAGTCACGTAACAAATATGGGTAAATTCTATGCTCATAGTTATATATGGTTTTTTTCGGCTTAGGATATAAAGCTTTCAGATTCATATCCCGCATTAATCGCAACACCCTTTTATGGTTAATATTATATTCTCGTCTTTGCAATTCGGCTGTAATGCGTCGGTAGCCGTAATAGGGCATTTCAAGCCAAAGCTCATGTATCTCGTTAGCAAGTAGCGTCTCATCTGAAGGTGGCAAGTGCTGATAATATAGATTGGATCGATTTACTCGCAGCAATTTACACTGTTTTCTAATACTCAAATCTTTATCATCTTTATCCAGCATGAATAAACGATCTACTTGTGGTACTTCGCCAAGTTTTTTTTTAAAAAATCATTCTCTATGGTTAATTGCCCTATTTTGCGTTCAAGCTCTGCCAGCAACTTTTCATTACCGTTATCTACTTTTTTATCTTTAGAAAAAACACATTCTGCGCCTAAAATCAAGTTAGATTTCCAGTCATTAATCTGTGTGGGATGAACCCCATGCTTCTGTGCTAGCTGGGGCACAGTAGCATCTTCCTTTAGCGCTTCTAATGCTACTCGAGCCTTAAAATTGGTCGTATAGTACTTTCTTGCCATTTTTGGTCTCCTATAAATCTTATTTTGGAGGCAAAAACATATCTTAGCAAGTGGTCTGAATTATAGGGTTCATTATACTCTTTTAGCGCTCAGCAGATAAGCAATATAATTAGAAATGCCAAAGTAAATTTTCTACAAGTTGAAAAAGAAGAGATGCTTAGTTGTGCGCGTTATCTAAGAAGTTCAGGATATTCTTTGAGAGCTATCATGCAAGAGTTAAAAGAATATGGCTATAAAATAAGCTATAGCACTCTTCAAAGACTATTTAAAGATCATCCCTCTACTTATCTTGGAAAAGTGGTTGGTAAGCTTAATTTGCCGTATGGTTTGAAATACGAACTTGATAATAAGACTCTTAAAGCTTGCACCTATGAACAGGAAATAATTACTCTTATATGTCAGTTGAAAGCAGAGGGGTTCTCTTCAGGGCAAATTAAAAAAGAGCTTGTACTAAAAAATTATACCAACAGAGCTAAAAAGCCTTTTACTACAAGCCAAATTGACAGAATATTTAAGAAAAGAGAAACTGAAAAAGTAATCTTTTTACTCAAAGGAAATACCCATGAATCACCTCAAGAAACTCTATAAGAGTTGGTCCGATAAATGTTATGAGCTAGAGACTCTTATTGTTGATATGTTTAGGGCTACGGTAAAAGTTATGCAAGATCTTAACGCTCATGGATACTCGGATGATGAAGCTTTAGGTATTATGGTAAATAGTGATCAAGAAAATAAAATAGCAGAACATGATCACTATCCAATTATACTTAAAAACTTTTCAACTTTTCAGCAACTCACTCTTAAGCTTTTAGAGCAGCACTTTCACGAATATTACCGTATACAAATACTCAGCTCCGATCATATTTTTGAGCTTTGTAGAAAATATAAACTAGTTACAAAACACGATGCTCTTTTTTTAAAAAAGCTTCCTTCTCTTCTAAAATCTTTACAAAAATCTAAAGTTGAAGAAGATACGAGTGAAATACTACAAGCAATAGAATTTACGGGCATTTTTAAACAAATAATACAAAAGTTATATTCTCCATCTTTACCAGGCTTAGAAAAATATCATGAGCATCTATCTTTAGCTGTAAGCTGAATATTAAAAGAATTAAATAATAATCTTAATGTCCAAAGATATTTTCTTAATTTTCTAGTCTAGAGCTTAAATTGTTTTCCAAGGGTTGAAAATTGAAACGGGAAGAGGGGCTTCAACCCCTCTTTTGATTTACTCATTGCTCTATGGCTTAGAGATCCATTTATTCCATAAGTGATCTATTCTGTTTTGCCATTTCTCATTTTCTTCACGCATGAATTCAGCGTTTTTTAGAAAGCAATGAAAAATAATTTGTTGAATAATAAAGGCTATTGCCATATGTTCAAGTTGGCTCATTTTTACCCTTAAAGAAAGAGTCAAATAGCTTAAGATATGCCTTATAATAAAATACCATGTGGGCAATCTCACCTATTAGCAGAAGTTCGTACCAGTACATCATGATTAATACTCGTTATTATCAAAGTGGGCCAGTTACAACTGCTCCGCCGCCAGCTGTCTTTCCTGCGATTGTATTGCTAAAACCTTCAAGGGGTAACTTAAACCTAAATCTTTTAACAATCTAAATTTCGCTTAAAGGAATGCTCCACTCGGAAACTGTTTCACCGTCTTCGTCCACTGCTTCTCCTAATTCATTGACAATCCTAGGGCTAATAAATTGATAACAAGTTTTTGCATTAAAATCTGAGAGCTTAATAGGAAAATCTAGTTCTTGGGCTATTTCAGTATTTATTAGTTGATCTTGCACAAAAACTTTCTCATTTTCTTTATAGAGGATCCACATATTTATCAAGGGATAACCTATTGCCATATTTTGAATGGTAGCCACTAGACATGAGGTATTATGGGTTTTAACTCTCTCTATTCCTTCTTGCCATTGTTGCTTATATTCTTCAACGGTCCAAGTGTCAATTGACATAATAAACTTTTCTGTAAAACTACCTATTGTTATTCTACCCCAATAACACCATTTACCTTCTATTTTTTCTGGGGTTTCTGAAATAATTTCAATATTAAATTGTTTCATAATTAATCATTTACCTTAATGCCATCTTTGTCTAACGTTCCAGTTCTTTTTCCACGTCGGTTAAATTTTTTCCATACACCACCATTATGTCCATCAGCATCTGGAGTTATCCAAATGTTTCCTTTTTTAAATGCTATTTGGTTGCGAGTATCAAAATCGGGCATTGCTTCTTTGTATCCCCATTTCCTTGCAATCCTTCTTGCATCCTCATTTTTTAATTTTTTAAAATCGGGATTTCTTGTTTGAGAAAATATCTCGGGAGAAAAACCCATATCCCAGATTTTAGGATTTTTCGGTATATAGTTAGGGCCAATATTGTCCATATAGGTCTCAATGCCCGCACCTAGATATCTTCCATTTTGTGTTCTAGAAAATATCTTTTTACATACAAATCCTGCGCATGAGACTCCCAATAATTTAAGGGACTCGACTAAACAAAACTCTACTGCCCCTTGACCAAAAACTATAACAAAAGGGATAACAAAATTATGAACGAGTATTTCTTGGTCAGCTATATAAAAATTGTGATGATCTTTAACTGAGATATCATAAACGGTAGTTTGACCCTGAATAACTTTGACATCTTTAATGTCAACAAACTGGTGTGACGAGGTAAAAAGCACTTGATCAACCGTTAAATCTTCAGCTTTGACCCATTTTTTATCGATAGGATCATAAAAGCGTTGATCGCTAGTGACTAATAACGTTTCTTTATCACTTTTAATTGATATTAACTTATCAACTGTTTTTTGAATAACTTGTGTTACTTCTCCGGAAACTAGTTGACCTTGTGGATTATAGGAAGCAACTTTATTTCCTACTTTAATTTGTTCAATAGGAATATATCCCTCGAGAGTTTTTACACGGGTTCCTACAGAAAAGCCTCCTTCAATAGGAAGTTTACATCCCATACTGGCAAGTTCGTCACTTAGCTCTTGTATCTTGGTCAGATAAATTTTAGGCCAGGCAATAAGCCCTTCGGTAGCATGGTCATACTTTGACTTAGGTAATTCTTGAGTGTGTGATAGAGACACACGAAATAAAGGTACTAGAGCGATTTTAGCTAATGCCTTGGGGCGCTTTGTACTATTTTGTAAAAAGTTAGGGGGATTACTTACTATAGGGTTAGATTTATCTCGCTCTTTATCTTTTGAGGAGTTTACCAGAAACGAGGGTATATTAGGAGCGTGAGTTAATACTCTTGAGCGGCTGGTACTGCTCTGTGAGCAAAGGGGTTGATAAGGTCGATAATGATTTATAGGAACCCGTTCACTTAATTCTTGGGACTTTCGATAATATGAATTGTAGTTTGAAGTATCTATTTTAAAAAAGAATCCTGTTACTAAAAGTATAAAAAATAATAACAGACTTCTTTGCTTTATTAACATAGCTTTTTACCCAGATGAAAATTAGAATGTATGAACATGGAAATAAGTATATATTGTAATATTTTAGAAACAAGAAAGCCCTATTAAATCCTCACTTGAGGGACAGATTCGTAGGGCTCTTTCATAGTACCTGACGCCTTGATGTTTTCTATTTAAAACGTCAATTTAAGTATACCTCTGGTAGATTTAGTAGTAGCTAAAAGGCAAGTTAAGAAAGTAGAAATCAAACAAAAAGAATTAAGACTGCGATTATTATTTATAGAAGACTGCACGAACTCACGTTCTTATATAGCTGCTGCTTGATATGATAAGAAAGTTGAATTTTAACCATTCAGCACTCAACTAATCAAAGGAAGTCCAGTGTATTTTAATTTCTAGCACTGGACTTTGTGTAATAACCTAAGCAATAGACGAAATTGATCCTAAAATAAGTGCCACGGTGCTAGAAGCGCCTTCAGCTGTTTTTAAATATGAAACAATTCCAAAAGAAAATGCTCTTACTGCCCACATTAAAATCAATATAACAAAGGGAATGCTATGAAAAGTATATATGGTGTAGTAGGAAAAAAAATAAACTACTAAAATAACAAACGATATTTCATATAAATTTTGATATTTGTCCATGTTGCTAATCATTATGGAATAAATGGACATGAGGCAAGCGCTATTGCTACAGCGGCTGAGCATCCTTCAGCAGTGGCAATATAGGCTCCAACACCCGCAACAGATGCCGCACCTAGGGCCGGTACTGCAACCATAGCTCCTCCGGCCGTTGCTACTGTCGCCGCGGTTCCCACCAGTGCGGGTGGCGTATAAAAGGCTGCTCTTACAAGCCAGGCACCAATTGCAGCAGATATGGGTCCCCCGCCCTTGCCACGCATATGACCACGAAGTACAAATTCTCCATCACTTAGTTGCGTAAGAATGAAAAACGCAACTTGTTGAAATTTATCAAGATGCTCCTCCTTCAGAGGTTTTAATGCTGTATCAGTATTATAACTTTCAATTGCATGAAGTTTTCCATTTTGACTGATAAAAAACTTCCCTGGCGTATGATAAAGAGTTACCTCTCCAAGTTCAGACGGTGCTAATAAAGATGAATTATTTATTTTAGTAGTTTTAGCTTCTACGAATGACACGCAAAGCAAAATATTTAAAAGTAATAACCTATACATGAATTGTCCCTAACGGTAGTAAAAATAGTTGAAACACTTGCTTGATTACTACTACCTTAGGAGCGCAATTATATCTAACTTTTTTGAAAAAAATAGTACAAATATTAACATGTCCTTTAAGCAATAATATTTATGGGATTTAGTGCTTTAGAAAATACTTATGGACAGATAAAAATTGCAATTACTAATATTTGCGATGGAGTAATAAACATCAATAAAGTTACCAGTGCTTGCGAGAAAATATGGTGCACGATGCGATATTACTGTGCTCAAATTTGAGGCTGTGGTGATTTTAGTTTATTTAAGAATAATAAGAGCATCAAGATTTTACCGATGTGCTCTTATTATTTGAATTTCTTTAGTGATTAGTGTTTATTGAAAAATTTAGTATAAAATAATCCGCCTATTCCCAGAGAGGCTAAAGTGAGAGATAAGTGGGGATGTTGCTGGATGATATTACCTTTAGGAAGATGATCAACAGGAATGTCTAATTTAAGTCTATAGATAGATGCTATGGTTAGTTCTTTCGTTATCATTGATTTTTCCATGGGGAATGTTGTTATAGCTTTAAATCCTACGTTTTTATATAAACCAACAGCGTTTTCATTATCTTCTTTTGTAAATAGGAAAATGGAGGGCACGTTAAGCTGCTTAAGGTGACTTATAGTTTCTTGCATAAGAATTTTGCCATAACCCTTGCCTCTATAGTCTTTATCTATTCCTATAAGATTAATGAAGCCTACACGTGTGATATAAAAAGTTAGAAAAGAAAGATCTTTAACAAGATAATTAACAAAGCCCATAGTTTTATTATTAACTCGCAATACCTTTGTTATGTATTTTGAACTTTCTATATATTTTTGTGTAGTTCCTGGAGGGCTTCCTAAAGCTTCACACTGAATAGCAGGAGATTCGTTTACTATTTTTTGCACTGCTTCTTTGTCTCTGCTGGCTTCATAAAGCTCAATAGCCATCACTAATACTTCACACTTAACAGCAAAAGTGTAAAGCAATAAAAACGCGATAAATTTAATCCTAAAATTTTTCATCGAAAGTCCCTAAGTATTATTTTAACTACATCTATTTTTAGTTTAGTTTTAAATTTATTTACTATAACTGCCGTCCACACCCTTTAAGGCTCATAATTAAAGTCATTTCTTGTCCAAATTCAATATGATGAGAACGTGCCGAAAGGTATGCCGCTACCATAGGGACTGTATATAGCTTTTGCTATAGCCCAACTTTTATATGACTTGGAGCAAATATTAAATCAAGCATAAAAAGTATATGGTTATTCAAGTTTTTGTTTTCTAACCTTATCTTTTATTCATAGTCATAACGACAGAGCAATAGACTAATAAAATATTGCGGTAATTATAGTTTTAATGCGGGTTTTGTATTAACACATATGGTTAGCGGTTTTTAAACTGGCTAATTTAGAAAGTAGAAATACAGTTTCCAATAGCTTCTTATTTAATTATTAGAAATCTAAAATAAATACGCGCGCGCGGTTGTTGTTCTTTCTAATATCTTTCTAAATACTTTCCCATTTTGAAACTCTTGATTAGATCAAGCTTAAGAATAGGTTTTCTTACCTCATTAGTCTATAGTTCTTACCTCATTAGTCTATAGTTCTTACCTCATTAGTCTATAATCCTTACTTCATTAGTCTATACTCTTCCCTCATTTATCTATAGTAAGAATTAAATAAGTATCAAATGAGTGTAAAGATTGATTTTTAACAGGTTTTATGACATTTTTTGTAATTACTATTTTTACTATAATACTTAAGGTAAATATGAAGAACAAATTAATGCTGAAGGAGGATATTAATTTTTTAGAATATCCCACTTGGATTATTGATGAAAAATGTAGTGACAGTGTACATACAATTAAAAAAGAAAAAGGGACCTATGAGATAAAAGGAGCTGATGGACTACCTCATCGTTTTGATAAAATTGTATTATACTTTCTACTTTCTCGCTTATTTAACTCGGATAAGGCACACAATCGAGAGGTGCTTATAACACGCTATGAGTTAGCAAAAAATGTATTTTATAATGTAAAAAGTATAGGTAGGATACATTATGAGAGAGTGATGAAATCTTTAAAAAAATGGAATGGTATTTCTATTAAGTTTGAAGGAATTTTTTACGAAGGAGACGGATGGTCTTTTAGACTGTTTCATGTTATAGAAGATGTAATATTTAAAGAAGAAGAAAAGAAGCTAGTAATACGCTTTAACCAACAATATATTCAACAATTACTCGAGTCTAAATTTTATAAACTAATAGATTTTCAGGAATACAAAAAATTACAAAAACCTGTCTCTGCGCGTCTCTATGAAATTTTATTAAAAAACTTTAAAGATCGAGAAATATGGCACATTAATATAATAAAGCTGGCAGAAAAACTTACATGGGAAAAACGCACTTACCCTTCTCAAATATTAATAGCTTTAAGACCAGCTATCCAAGAAATTAACAAAAAAACAGAACTTAAAATAGAATGTGATTATAATAATGAGACTCAACTTTGTGTCTTTAGAACTTCGGTTGGAATACCTGAAAAGGTAGTTGAAAACTTTAAGATATTGACAGAAATTAATGAAAAATCTCCCCTCTTAACCATCCTTACTACGTATGGCATATCACTGCCAAAAGCTCGCGAGTTTATAGTAAATTATCCCGAGTCAAAAATTAAACATAAGCTTGAGCTTCTTAAACACAGTACGAGCGCTATTAAAAACGTAACTGCGTGGTTAGCTAAAGCGCTTGAAGAAGAATGGGACTCTCCGGCGTACAATAAGCAGCTTGAAGAGCAAAGAATTAAAGAAGAAAAGGCCCTTAAGCAAAAAGAACAAGAAGATCTTAAGAAAAAGGTAGAAATCCTAAAGGCTGAATTTACTCAGTATAAAAGTGCTAAAGCTAGAGAAATATTTGATACACTTCCTGATCTATTACAAGAGAATTTGAGTGACCAATTTGTCATGTGGCTCAAGGCTTATGGTACTGGGCCTAGTGATGAAGAATCTTGTAGAAGTGCATTCTTAGCATCTATATTGCTAAAGAAAGATGAGCAAAGTTTTGAAAAATGGTTAGCTAATCAAGGACATTATACTAGTTTAATAACGATATAATTTGGTCTATCAGGTCTAATAGTAGTTATGTAAAATGAAAGTATTACCTAATGCTATCTTCCGTAAAAAAAGACTCATCTAGAATACCAAAAATGTGTCATTAATATGTCAGAAGTATGACTGTTCAAATAAACACTAGATACGCCACCGTTTTTATCTTTTAGCAATCCCTTGCATTTTAAACATAATATTGTCTAATATTAAATAAATAAAGTTGTAAATCAATTATTTAACAAAGGATTATTTATGAAATTGTATACATATAGAATTGCATTAGCATTTATAGCAACCATCCTCTCTGGGAATCTTATAGCGATGAGCCTCGGATGGGAGGGTTCAAAATTCAAAATAGATAATAAAAGTGATAAAGACATAAATATACAGATAACTCCTGCATGGGGCCGGTATGTAGCAGACTTGAAACCACTCGATTTCTCTATACCAAAGAAGAGTGTGAAGGACATTGCTACCTCTGATCTTGGCGCTGCAAATACCTTTACTATAAGTGGCTTATCCGATAAAAAAATGCGCGTAAATTGTTCTAATTCCTTTCAGCGGATCGGAACTGTAGAGATAAACAAAGATAAAATTGTTTGCGATGGCCAGCCGGCTTCTCAAGTGCCAGCATAATAATTTTTAACAAAAACTGTAGCTCTGCTAAAGATATGCAGACGTCATGCTATGTTAAATAATGTATTAACGCAGACATGTGCGGACTTCGCCATAGTAGCTTTGCAGAGCTTTTAAGCATAGTGAAGGCTATCACGGCTGAATCAACGTGCCTGCTACAATGCCTCCTTATTAGTTGCTGTAGCAATTGTATATCCTTAACGACCGAGCAAGTGTTTAATAAAATATTGCGGTAATTATATTTTTAATGCTGGTTTTATATTAACACATATGGTTAGCGGTTTTTAAAGGAGCTAATTTAGAAAGTAAAAATACAGTTTCCAATAGCTTCTTATTTAAGTATGTGAAATCTAAAGAAACCCTCGCGCGCACGCTGTTGTTTCTTTCTAAAATCTTTCTAATATCTTTATAGCAACTCGAAATGATGATTCACTAAGCGTTTAGCATATGCTTACTCCACCCCACTTACAGTAGTTCTCCACTCAGCTTACAGTAGTTCTCCACCCCACTTACAGTAGCCTGAGTATTTATTGGTAGTGAAATTTTGTGATTGGTAAATAACGCCAATAAAACTCTTTTATTCGCGTAAAAAGCTGTTATATTAAGTTCTCATAAAATAGAAGTAGTTAAGGCTTATAAATTTAGAGTACAGGTATTTATGGAATTCAGAGAAATAATAAAAGAAGATATTAATTTTTTAGAATATCCTAATTGGGTATTGGATTCTCGCACTAAGTTAAAGCGTCTTTTTATAGATAAAAGTAACGGAATTTATGAAGTGATTTCCCCTGAAGGAATGCCCACTCATTTTGATAAGATTGTTATCTATTGTGTCCAGTATTTATTGTTAAGTAAGACGAGCTTAGCTTCGCGAGAGTTAATAACATCTAGGTATGAGATCGCACGTAATATTTTTAAAGGAAAAATTACGGGTGCTTATAAGTTTGAAAGAATAGTAAAGTCATTAAAAAAATGGAAAGCTCTCTATATAAACTTTAAGGGTATATTTTACGAAGGTGATAATTATACTGAGCGGGTATTTTCAGTTATTGACGATATAATACATAATCCTGCCACGAAAGTATTAACTATTAGATTCAATGAGCAATACCTTTTACATCTCAAAGAAACTAAGTTTTATAGGTATATTGATTTTGCTGATTATAAAAGACTTACAAAAGCAATTTCAGCGAGACTTTATGAGCTACTAATAAAGTCTTTCAAACAAAGAGATAGCTGGCCAATTAATATATGTAATTTAGCTGAAAAGCTAACTTTAGAAAAAAGAGCGAAAGCAAAAGAATATTATCCTTCAGACGTTCTTATAAAATTAAAGCCTGCTATTGCTGAAATTAATGACAAGACAGAGCTTAAGATAAGTCTTGATTATAAAAAAGATAACAATTTATGCATATTTAGGTCAATAAGATCCAGCGAGAGAGTAAACAATCCCCCAAAACTGACGCATGACAAGGATATGAGCCAAGAAACTCAATCTTTGGTGGGTATACTTCTTACTTATGGAATTTCGAAAGCTAAGGCAATTGAACTCATAAATATATATTCAGAGTCAAAAGTTAAACATAAAATTGAGCTTCTTAGACAAAGTAATCAAGCAATTAAAAATGTAACCGCGTGGCTCATTAAATCGCTTCAAGAAGATTGGAATGTTCAAGCTTATAATAAGCAACTTGAAGAAAAAAGCATTAAAGAAGAAAAGGCTCGTAAGCAAAAAGAACAAGAAGAGCTTAAGAAAAAGATAGAAATACTCAAAGGCGAATTTGCTGAGTATAAAGGCGCTAAAGCTAGAGAAATATTTGATACACTTCCTGATCTATTACAAGAGAATTTGAGTGATCAATTTGTCCTGTGGCTCAAGGCTTATGGTACTGGACCTAATGATGAAGAATCTTGCAGAAATGCATTCTTGGCCTCTATACTGCTAAAAAAAGATGAGCAAAGTTTTGAAAAATGGTTAGCTACTACTCAGAGGACATGATTTTAGCCTAATAATATTGTAGTATTGTCTATTAGATCTAATCGCGATTGTGTAAGTTATAGAGGAGAATAAAAAGAATAGATTATATCTCAACTCCACGGGTAAAAAATAATCATGTATATTTACTATCCTTTCAAGATATAAATTGAATTCGACTTGCTATAGGATTATTTCAAGGGTATTTTGTAATATATTTTTATACTTTGCTTCTACCCCTCATTCTGATATCTAAATAAACTTAGGAAGAAATATATGTATAAGAATTTTATCTTACCACTCCTTTTAACTTTTCTCTTTACTAATCCTATTTACTCAATGTATTGCGCAAGGAGAGCTAATATGGCTCTCCTTGCTGCAACAAGTAGCAGAGGCTCATTAACTTCTTTAGCTAGTGTGGCCTCACAACAGGGTATTAAAAGTATCTGTTACAGCAATTCTCTCTCCTCTAATTCTTTAAGACGAAACTTCTTTTGGAAATCTCAGTCTGCAAAACTGTTAAGAAGTAGGGTTAAAAAAGAGGAGCCCAAGGCTTATGAATGGCTTCATATTCCTCATACAGTAGATCAGCAAGTAAAAGGTTTTTCAGCACTCAAAGGAGAAATGCCTTTAGATGTTATGGAATTATTCGAGTTCATTAAAAATAGTAAGAAATATGATGACATAGGAGCGCTCATGCCTCGCGGAATTCTGCTAGTAGGGCCGCCCGGCAATGGAAAAACTTCTATTGTAAGAGCTTTAGCAGAAGAAACAGCAGTGCCGATACATGCTATATGTGCCAGCAATATCGGGACTAAATATTCAGGAGAGGGTCAAACAAAATTAAGGGAATTATTTTCGAAAGCACGTGAGTCGGCCGGAACAAAGGGAGCCATCGTATTCATAGATGAAATTGATTCTCTTGGCTCCCGCCAAAGTATGTCAGACGGATGGATGATAGATCATAGACAGACACTTACTACCCTTTTAAACGAAATGGATGGTCTACATAGAGAGGATTCGCTTATGATTATAGGGGCTACCAATAGGCCTGCAGATATCGATTCTGCTTTAAAAAGACCCGGACGATTCGACAGGATTGTAAAAATTCCTAACCCTAACCTTCAGAGCAGGTTAGAAATAATTATATTTTATGCAAACAGAACCAGATATGATATATGTTCCGTTAAGCTTGAAGAAATAGCAGAATTAACAGAAGGATGGAGCTGTGCCGAGCTTAAAAACCTGGTTAATGAAGCCGCTATAAGAGCTGTTAGATCCGGTTTTGCTTATATAACTAAAGAGCATTATAATTTGGCCCTCGAAGCGATAAAACAAAGAAAGATAAACAGCAATTTGCCCTTAGAAGCACTAGAGAAATGAAGCCCATAATGAGAGGCAAGCTTCTTGAAGAAACGCGAGCTCAAGTATGGCATATGGCTTGCAAAGTCTTAACGACCGAGCAATAGACTAATAAAATATTGCGGTAATTATGGTTTTAATGCTGGTTTTATATTAACAGAGGTTGTTAGCTATCTTTAAAGTCGCTAAATGAGAAAGCAAAAACACAGTTATTAATAACTTCTTATTTAAGTATGTGAAATCTAAAGAAACCCTCGCGCGCACGCTGTTGTTTCTTTCTAAAATCTTTCTAATATCTTTATAGCATCTCGAAAAGATGATTCACTAAGCGTTTAGCATATGCTTACTCCACCCCACTTACAGTAGTTCTCCACCCAGTTACAGTAGAGTGAAATTCTGAGTATTTATAGATTTTGGTCTATCAAGTCTAATAATAGTTATGCAAAATGAAGGTATTACCTAATAATTTAATGATTATTTTTGGAGCTTCAACCATTCTAAAAAGTTATTTACTGCTCTAAAGCGATGATGGTAATGTACTTCTTCTTTAGTTGCGCGCAATTGTGCCAAGGTCTGAGTATATCCTGCGGGTCTAAATATAGATTGATAAGGAAGTTGTTGGAGGATTTCTTCCTGAGTAGGCTGTATAAAAGTTCCGTGACATTTCCCTTCAAAAAAGTGATGCTCTCCTTTAGAGTCAACAAAGACTAAACATGTTAAGAAATAACCTCGAGGATCAGATTTCGCTAAATCCCATACCCCTTCTAAGCCTATGCCTTCATAAACAAATTTAGAAAATACTCCCGGGAATTGATTATATTTCTCTATATAAATGCCTCCATCATCAATCAAGAGAGGCTCCTTTAGCACATTCCAAGCATGCTTAGCTTTTCCCAGGGCAACTTCTTTAATATTTATATTTTGATATTCAGGAAGTTCTATATTAACTTGCTCTATGCTAATTTCAGGATCAATTTGATGAGCAAATCGTTTGATTTCTTCAAATTTGCCTTTGTTAGTAGTGATTAATAATATAGGTTTGTTTACTGTAGCTTGAGTAGTAATAGTCATAAAAAAAATAAGACCTAGAAAATATAAAGTATTAGCATTCATAAAAATAAGATTTTTTAATAATTGTATTAGTGACTGTTGAGAACAGTCTAACTTATTGATATGTAAATACAATATATTTTAGGTTCTGTTGAGTTTTTAGTGTAACCGTATAAAAGTACCTCTAAAGAAAGAATATGTTTTAAGGTTGTTGCCCCTCTATAATTCTGAATATAAATCACTTAAATGAGTTCTGTGGATGGTATTGGGTGGTTAATAATAACGGGTTTAATGGCTCTATTAATCTTGTTTCTCAAAATAATGACGGGTTAAAAAATCGGTGAATGATTTCATTTCTTCTTGGTATTCTTTTAATTTTCTTAGTCGTTCATTATCATCTCTTGTAATTTGCCAATCGCCTCCAAGGCTATGGATTCTATTCAGTGAGTGGAAGGCAAGCATTTTGTCCCTATCAATCGAGTGCTTTTTATAAAACTCAGTCATTAAATTATTCAAGGGAAGGAGCTTCAGTTTTGATAGTTTATCCATAGTGTCATTAAGTAGATGACGCTGTTTATACAGTGCTGTTACTTCTTTTGATTGTTCTTTTCGTAAAGCTTGTCCTAAAGAGAGATGAGGATGTTTTTTTTGAATTTCGGCTTCTTTTTCATCAATGAGCTTATATATATCTTGGCGTTTAATATGGAGGGCATTAATTTCTTCGTCTTGGGTATTAAAATCTATCCACGGATAAGGCAAACCCCAATCAATGTGTCCTTGGCACGATCCTTCCGTTTTAAAGCCAAGAAGATTCAATACAATAACGGCCTTTTTTATTCCAGGATCAATTCCAAGTCCTAATCCATCGCCCCAAGAAGCAACCTTTTGTTCCATAATTTGCCATTGCTGTTCCTTCGTTGTCTCGTGCCCCTTGAGAGAATTAGAAGGCGAATTTATAGCTGTATACCTTAGCACTATAACAACTAACGTAAGACCTAATCCGAGGAATAAGGCCCACTTTATATATTGATTAAAGCTAGACTTCATAACTCTCTCCTGGGGTATAACGATATATTATGACACGCCAAGCGAAGCATATTGCTGGTTTATAAGTCAACGATCTGGTCTTTACAATCCTCTAGCTGGGATACTGAATGGCGGACATTTTACACTTTTAATTCGGAAGATGCTATAAAAGTGGAATAACCTTATTCACAATTATCTTGAATGCTTTAAGGACCGTTTTGCAATCGCTCCTGCTCCGCTTTCCAAATTTCAAAATTATACTCTTGCTTGTTTAATAATTTATCGACTATAAACGAAGCTTTACATTCTTCTTTAGATAATGGGCCCGTGCCATACGTACGTAACCACAATTCAAACTCTTGATTAATATACTCTTGTACGGATTTATGTGATTGGTTAAACACTTCATATGCTTTCGCTTTTTTATAAGCAGCATGTTCTTGCTTAAGTAACGCGAGATATTTTTCTTGTGCTTCTTTTAACGCGTTTTTCTTTTCTACTTCTTGTTTTATTTTTTGTGCTTCTACTTGCTTATCATACTCAATAGTAGACCAATCTTCTTCTAACGCCTTTAAGAGCCAGGCCGCTACGTTTTTAATTGCTTGAGTACTTTGCTTGAGTAACTCTAATTTATGATTAATTTTATCTTCGGGATAACGATCTATAATCTCTTGTGCTTTTTTCTGAGAGATTCCATAAGTCATAAGAGATTGTAATAAAGATGAGTAAGTAGTCGTCTCTGCTATAACTAATGCTTTTGAAGCTTCAGATATTTTTTTGAAAGAGCAACGCTCATCTTCTGCATGATAATCAAGCTCAATTTTTAGATGTGTATTTTTATTGATTTCATTAATGGCTGGCTTGAGCTTTATAAGAACATCAGAAGCATAATAATCTTTGGCTTTAGGACGCTTTTCCAACGTTAATTTCTCAGCTAAGTTTTTTATATCTATATGCCATGTTAAACGTTCTTTAAACGTTTTTACTAAAATCTCATAAAGACGCGCTGACACTGATCGCGTGAGCTTCTTATACTCGTTAAAATCTATATATTTATAAAATTTTGTTTCTCTAAGTTGCCTAATATAGGCACTGTTAAAACGTATTCTGAGCAATTTAGTATCAGGTTGTAGTTCATACTCATCGATAATAGAGAATCCACGAATAGTATATTTATCGCCTTCAAAAAATATTCCTTCAAATTTAATATCTATAGCTTTCCACTTCTCTATTGATGACATAACTCTTGTGAAATAATTCTTACCTGGTTTTGTCGCAGGGGCCATAATATTTTTAGTAATCTCGTACCTGGTAGTTATAATTTCTAAATTATTCAGCTTACTTTCTTGATATAATTTATGAAGCAGGTAATAGAGCACTACTTTGTCTAAGTGGGTAGGAATACCTTTCACGCTTGTTACTTCATAATAACCATTATCTTTTTTAGCTTTCAATATAGATAACTTGCCTTTGTCATTAACACTCCACGTAGGATATTCCAGGAAGTTAATGTCTTCTTTAATAATTTTTTTAGTGCTCATCTATCTCTCTAAAAGTAGAGTACAAATTTTGAATTTAGTAAAAACAGCTATATTATTTATTATAAAGTACTTAAAGTCAAATATTCACCATCTCAAAAAAGTTCTCCTCTAGCTGGAGTATTTCACGTGGAGTAGAGGAGTATTTCACATGGAGTAGAGGAGTATTTCACGTGGAGTAGTCATATTCTTATGCGTGATCAGATCAGTAGTTTCAAAATGGGAAAGATATTAGAAAGATATTAGAAAGAAACAACAGCGTGTGCGCGTGTACGTGCGCGAGGTTATTTTTTTGTTGTTTTTAGAGAAAATTATAAAGAAATTATAAGTTAAGGTTTATTACACTGACGCCCTTCAGCATTTTATGCCTTCGGTTGTCGTTACTTGTGTCAAAGCCACAAGCTTTTTAGGGCTTTGTATTTTAAGTTCAAGTTTTTTCTTTAAAACTAAGATTGAAAAAATGAGTATTCTATAAATTCTGCAGAAAGCTACCAAGAGGCATAAGAACATTTATCCAAAATACGAACAAGAACGCCCGGAGCTTAAACGATAAAGAATTAAGCAATATATTTTATAGCCTCAGAGTATAAAAATCTCTTAGAGTGCGAATTTGATCGTGTTTAGATTTTGAGATGGTTTAAGAAAATATCTCTCAAAAACTTTTCCACTTTCCACCAACTAACTCTTCAACTTTTAGAAGAGCACTTTCAAAAATCTTATCAAATACAAACAAAAGACTCCAATCACCTTTTTGAACTTTGTAAAAAATATAAATTAATTGCAAAACAAGATGTCCTTTTTTTAAAAAACTTCCTTTACTGATAAAATCTTTACAAAAAACTAAGTATGAAGAAGATGCTAGTAAATTGTTACAAGCAATAGAATTTACGGGTATTTTTAAACAAATAATACAAAAGCTATATTCTCCAACTTTGCCAGGTCTAGAAAAGTACTATGAGCATCTATCTTTAGCTGTAAGTTAAATATATTAAATAAAAATATTGATATTAGCTGAGTTTTATAGACTATACTTTTAAGCACTAGAATATCCAAAATCTCAGGCTAAACATTTAAAGATATTTCACCAAGAAGTTTCTGGCCAGAGATTCTTTAATATATTTTAATTTAGAGAATAATCTATGATATTTGTTAAAATTATAAGATGGCGTATATTGTTTCTATTTTCTTTATCTATTTCCCTATTTCTCCAATGTATAGATAATAATATTTGCGAATGCTTATGTTATAAAGGCTTAAGAGTAATAAATCTTGCATTTTCTAGAACAAGAAATATATCAGGATCATTAGATAGTAAGGCATTATTTTTTCCTAATGCGTGGATAAGGCCTTTTT
>MWWI01000036.1_pt1 | contig 28691 bp, 16 predicted proteins | sample 1047321 | NCBI WGS metagenome assembly MWWI01 (sample SAMN06349966, study PRJNA376086) | soil metagenome | isolation source: FI-1 sample Antarctic (ecotone) soil | place: Antarctica | reverse complement strand
CACAATAATGGTAAGATTCCCAAAATTCCTCTAGTGCAAGTCTTAAAGGAACTCCAAATTTTTCAGCGTGGTCTTGGGAAATTCCGTGAATTTTTTCCGCCTCTTCTGAAATAATCCAACCTTCTGGCTTTATTAGGAAGTTATAACTCTTAAAATTCTTTGAATCTGAAATAATCCACGACAATGTTACGATTTCAGGCCAGGTTTTACCCGGAGGTGAATTATAATTTGTTGGGAGTCCGGTTGTTTCTGTGTCGAAGAAAAGGAAATTTTTCATGTTTTTTTCTGGTTTTAAAGTGAGTATTATTGAGAATTTTATTTACACAAAAAAAGCGATAGGATCCTTGCGTATGTTTTTGTACACAAAAAAAGCGATAGGATCCTTGCGTATTTTTTTTGTACATAAAAAAAGCGATAGGATCCTTGCGTATTTTTTTTGTACATATTTTAATATAACAAAGCTGGAGATTTTTCTGTGTCGAAGAAAAGGAAATTTTTTATGTATTTTCTGGGTTAAAAGTGAAGATTTTATCGCATAAAATGCCCATTCGCATCTATTTCGTTCATAATGTTGGAAATTTGCCCAACTAATTCGTATAACTGTTCTTGAGTTTTTAAAGGTAAGTTTTCAAATCCCTTTTTATCGGAAATTGTCATTTTTTCGATTTTTTTTAGAAGAGAAATATATCCTATAATTGTCTCTGGTTCCTTCATAGTGTTGGTTTTATTATTTCATCAAAATAATCACCAGCTTCATTTAACGCTGAATAAAAAAATCTTTTAGGCAACTTTGAGAATACTTTAATCATAACATCTTTATTTTCGTCAAAAAAATAACCACACTCAAGTCCTGTTTCTGTTTTGTATAAAATCCAATTCTGTAGATTTTTATTTTTTGAATTTTCCATAAGCTATTCTGTTGGTTTATAGTGATAATTATTTTTCAAAATGTAATCAATTATAAAATCCTTATGATTTTGGGTAAAAACACCAATTCGAAATTTTCTGCAAATTCCCTTTATTGTTGCATCTGTAACATTGATTCTATTTTGTTTTAGTATAATTTGAATTTTTTTCATTGTTATAAATTTTAAAGTGTGAAATGATCCATTTGAAATTATTTTTTAAAAGAAGAAAAAGAAAAAACCCAAAAAAACTGGGTAAAAAAGAAAAATAAGAAAGCACGCTATCCTATTTTTTTTTTAAATAAAGTCCGGTGCGCGGGCTTTTACGGCGCGTTGGGTTTTGCGCGGTTGCTAAATGTGCGCTGACGGCTGTTTTAAAAAAAAAATATAACTTTGTGCTCTCTTTTTTTTTATTTTTCAATTATTGCTTTGGGAAGAATCGACTGTCCGGGAAACAAAAATTCCGGTTTTTTTGTGAAAAAAATTTCATCGATGAAAAATTTAATCGACTGACCTGGAATACGTTTTTTTCTTTTTTTTCTTTTTTTTTGTTTTTTATTGGCGTGACGCCAGCGTGCGGAACCGGAAGCCAGTGGCCGGGAATGTGGTTTTTTTTTCGGGTGGGAGGATTTTACGATTTATACGGCGCGTTTGGCCTTTTTTTTAGCGTTGGCTATAAATAGTAAAATCCGGGAGTGTTGGCAAAAAAAGCACATGTAGGCAACTGTGCTGTAGGTGACTACGCAGGCACGCACTAACGCTGAGAGTGTAAGCAACGTTTTAGGCTGGTTTTTTTGCGCGTGGCACGGGGCTGGGAACGAACGTGAGGAAGGAGAGTAGAGAAGCAAGCGGAGAAAAAAGCAAGGGCAGCTGAAGTATGAAGCTGCTTGCATGCCCTTGCTTTTTTCGCAGCGCAGTCTGAACGGAACGACTGACGAACTCCGCTTAACCTGTTTAGTTTATAGTCACAATGATGTTTTTATTGGAGATACCAGGTAATTTCTTTGCGGTTTGGATTGTAGTTTTAAAGAACTGACCTGGCTGATTTAATTGTAAGTTTACAAATTTTAAAATGCCTCTCAATTTACATTAAATACACTTTTTACGAAAATAATTGTAAGTTTACAATTTTTTTTAAATTGAGACTTCTTCTCCTTTTGATAATTTCAATAATCTACCTCTCCCGTAATACTTTGCTGATTCTGTAGAAACTTTCTTAAAAATTTCTAACTCAGAAACTAGTTTTGAAATATCATCTTCGAAGGGCTTAATTTTCTCAATTTCCTTTTCAATTTCCTTCAGATTATAATAGAGATTTTCCCGCATATAATCTGAAACAATCGGGTTTTTTAGTTTGATTATAACTTCTTCTTTTTGAGAAATCAGTTGGTTTTTTTGAGAATCATAAAGTTTTTTAATCTGTTTTTTATGTACTATTTCTGATTCTTTGAGTTCTATTATTTTTTCTCTCTCCAGGTCCTTTTTTATCAGGTCTGAAATTTGGGGATTTAATTGATAATTTAACTCAATTTCATTCTTTTCTTTTCCGTCATAAAAGAAATTTTCAGATGAATTTATCCCGGCATTAATTATTAGGCCATCAGAAAGCAATAAATTAACTGAATCTGCAGAAATTGCCGAAAAATTAAAATCTTGGTAAATTTTTGGAAATTCTGAATTTTTGAATGTTAGGTTATTTAGAACAGCTTTTGAGGTTATTGTGATAATTTGCTGTACGTCTTCAATCCAAATATTTGCTTTTCCGTCTTCAGAATAAACTAACAAACCTGATCCTTTAATTGCGTTAGAATTTTCAGTAAAATCAAAATCAACTGTAAGAATCTTATCTGATTTTCGATTGCTTGAATTCAAGTGGCTTAAAGTAGCAAATTTGTTATTATAAGTCATCCAAAAACCGTGTTCAAACAATGGATAACTGAACCACATTATCAAAATAAAAAAACCAAAAACAGCGGTTTCCTGCCCGGTTCCTCCTTTTAATCTAATGTTTGGATCAGCAGGAATTACGCAAGGATTTCGCCTAAACGGATAAAAAAGTGGAATTCCCTGTATAGTCATCATATCAAATAGTAAATGACTTAGTAAAGCAAAGCTGAATACAAGAAATATATTTTCAAGAAAAGTGTGGAATTCTATTAAATAAACAATTAAACAAGTTCCTATAAAAAATGCTAAAGAATGAGTAATTGTCCTGTGGCCATATCTTTTATCGAGCCATTTTGCAAGAGGAAAAAAAGCTTTTCCAATAATTGACCTGGAGTGATCCACATCTGGTAATAAGCTTGCAAAAATTGTAAGTAATAATAATTTCCAATCAGAAAATATATTAACATTCCAGAAACTTGCAAAAGTTGCCGTAAAAACTAAACCGCCGGCAATGTGATTGGGAGCTCTCATATTTTAAGTTATTATTGATTATTTTTGTGAAAATATTTGAAATTACCAGACTCTTCTTTTTGTGAATTTGAAGACGTTTCTGAATACTAGTAATAATATTAATGCTGCGCCTCCGATAAATCTTAGTGAACTTTCTCCTGTTTCCATGCTTAAATAGCGCATTATTGCCAAACCAGCGAGCGAAAGCAAAACTATAAAACTCATATCAAATTCTGATAAACTTCCATAATGCTTAACCTGTCTAACAACATCGTTTGAAACAAAAATCTCTTTTCTATATCTCTCAATCAATTCGTAGATTACCCGAGGGTTTCCTCCGGACTGTTCAAAAATATGATTCCTGAATAATTCGGGGTCTTCTATTTCAAGATCATAAGAAATGCGATAAATTAATTCTAAACTTTCCGATCTACTTAAATTATTAACTTGTATTCTTTCAAAATTCCATAAAAAAGAACTTCTATCCATTTTAACTTCCCTGGCTGTAGTAATAATCACAAAGTGATCCTTAAGCTTTTCTAATAATTTTACGGTACTTGGAGTAATTGCATCAACTGAATCAATCTGAAGAATATATTCAAACTTTGTAGTTGCATTAATTAGAAGCTGAGCCAAATTTATGGCTGAACTTTTTGTAAGATGCGCGCTTAAATTTGTCTTATCATAAGCAGGGAACATTAACTGCATTACTGCTGATTGATCATTGTTGTAGAGATACAACAGACTTTGAATTAAGGTCTCCTTAAAACGTGAAGTATCATCCATTCTCAGCACTTTTTTATCTGCCGCAATATGTTTTAACAGTTCAGTCTTTCCGCTTCCTATTTTCCCTATTAAAATTGTATTAATTCCTTTCGAAATATTTGAATTAATTTGTTGAATTTCTGCTTTTCTGCCAACTGTGAAAGTCTCTGAAGGTGATGAAATATTTATTCCAAGTTGCTGTCGTGGGAATAGTTGTAACCAGGCTTTTTTAATAAAACTTTCTTTGGTCGCTGAAGAGTTAATTTTACTTTTTATGACTTCAGCTGGAATGTGGGTGTAAATTGCTGTAGTATCTAATTTATCGTGTCCTAACAGTTCTTTTATGTGAACTATGTGAGTGTCTTTTGCAATAAGATTAGTTGCAAAAGTATGTCTTAGAGCATGAGGGTGCAAGTTTTGAAAACCAGCAGATTTTTTTTTGAATTTGTCCAAAGCTGTCCAGGCTGCTATTCTTGAAATATGTCCGGATACTGATTGATCGGAAGGGAAAAGGAAACTTTCAGGGTCTTTAATTTTTCTTTCGGTTAAATATTCTGCAATTGCCTGATAAAGTCGATCTGAAATTGGGATTTCCCGAAATTTATCCTTTCTTTTTTTAGCACTTTTTACTTTTATTAACCGGCTTTTAAAATCAAAATTTTTTATTTTAATGGAGCAAGCTTCTGTAACTCTTAGACCTGCGTCAAGCATAAGCAAGAACAATACTTTGTGATGCTTTAGAGCAGTTTTATCTATTAATTCGTTGGCCTTTTTTTCGGGTAAATAATCTATTTTAGTGAACATCGGACTGGAAGCGGGTTTTTAAATTTTTGAAATAATTAATTTTTCTGTGTAGTTCTTTGAGTCTCAATTCTAATTCCCTGTGAGATATTAACTTGTTACTATAAGCTATTTCCTTGCTAATTAATTCAGTTGTAGAGATTTCGTTATTATTGTAGCGTTCCTGAGCAAGTTCATATAGTCTTTTTTCTAATTTCAAATTCTCTGCTTTCAACCTGATCCCTTCCTGAAAATTTTCTAACTCTTCATTTAGTAATAAGTATTCTTCTTGCTCTTTTTTCGATTCCTCTCGGGCTAAAATCTGTAGTTCTTTTCTTCTTAATTTCCGATTATTTCTGTCCCGTAAAACCGTATAAATTTGAGTAAAATTATATCTTATTTCTGCTCCATTTAAGCGAGTATAACCAGGCGTTGGTAAGTAATTTAGCCAGTCATACTTTCTTGCTTCTAATTCATCTTGAAACTGTAATTGTGCGAAATATTCATTTTTAATCTCAATCGAAATTAAGACTGAATCTTTTTCAGAAATGACTTGATTTAAATGGTTTTGACTATAAGAAACTATGTTAAAAAATATTAGCAATACAGTTATAGAGAAGCTTTTACTTATAAAATTACTACAATGACACTTTTTACAATTCTTACATCCAGGAGAGATATTTATCGGTTCTTTATATTGCTTTCCGCACTTAAAACAAAATTTTTCTATTTTCCCTTTACAAACATCTTCACAATCACAGTCATAACATTCCATTTTAATTATTCCTTTATTTCCACATTCCTTGCAGGTTTCTTCATTATTTATTTTAAACTTTTCCATCTTTTTAGCTATTTTTTTTGATAAAAGGCTTTATTAGAGTTGCTCAAAGATTTTGACCATCGTTGTTTCATTTCAGAAGGATATTTTTTGTAAGTACCAAAAAGGTCAGAAATTTCATTTGTTCTAATCAGATTGCCGCTACTATTCCAGGCTTTTCCACCAACATTATTGGCTTCAAGATTCCAACCTGATGCTTTTAAACTTATCCCTGTTTCGCTTTGTAGTATATAAGTGATTATTTTTTTATACCCCATCTCTTTGGCAATCCGGCTACAAGCTGAGTACAACATTGAGCAACCATTTTTCATATCAAGAACACAAAGTCGTACAACCTCTAAAGTCAATCCATTATCTAATTTTCTACCAACAGGCCTTCCACATATTGCTACACCTCTTAAATCAGAATCAGAAAAAATACCAATAGCAAATTTAGCTCCCTGTACTTGTTTGTGATGCCTGTGAAACTTAATTACAAAAACATTCGCAGCCTTTATAGTAACAGGACGTATTTCCACATTTTTTTGTAACAATTGGAGATAATCGCATATACTAGATTGATTATTAATGAATGATTTATCTTTTAACTTTTCCATTGCTTTTTTTTGTAGATTTTAGTAGATATAAAATAGCTGGCTAGCTATTTTTTCATTTAACAGATCAAGTTCCTCTTCATTCAGCTTTTTAAATACCAAATAAACACCTTCAAAATCTTTCTTATAATTTTCCGAAATTGGCATACATTCTTTATCCCAGTAGTAATCCCAAATTTTTAATTTATTTAATTCAATTTTTAACTTGTAGCTATCTGTTGTTGGAATATATACCAGGTATCTTTTTGAAATACTATCCATTATTACATAGTTTGGTAAGTTATCTTTTCCCTTATTTTCTTCTTTATTTTCTGAATTTCTCATGATTTTATCCTTTTTTGTGCTAATAATATTTTATGATCGGGGGGTCTGGGGGGAAAACAAAATAGAAATATTGTTCACTTCAGCTCCTATATAGTTTTGAACAATAGATTATTCTGAAATTTCCCTCTTTTTTGGGCTTTTGATCTCGTTTCTTAGGTCGTAGCCTATCCACGTAAAGCAAATTAGCGCAAATTTACTTGCGTCGCTTATAGCACCCTTAAAACGCTTTTTGCGAAGATGGCTGAAAGAATATTGCTTAATTTCTCCGAATGCCATCAAGGAGAGCAAATTTGAAATATTCTTTGCTTTAAAAGTCGATTTGTCGACAACACGATATCTTCCGAGATATTGGTTGTTTTTCCAATAAATCGCAAACTCTTTAAATTTCTCAAATCTTATTGAATCTTGTTCAATGCAAAAAATCATATTATTGCTCATCCAAAAATCATTTCCGTCGATAAAATGTAAGCTGTCAGCAGGACTTGTGATGATTCTGATTTTTTTTTCGGTTTTTTCGTCGTTTGAAGTCATAGTTTTAAGATTTTTTTAAGTTGTTGTTATGGGGCCGTAGGTTTTTTTCTGCGGCCCATAAATTTTTTCAGAATAATTCAAATTGTGCTTTTTCCTCTATTTCAAGAATGTAATCGACTGTTTTCTCGAAATCTCTTGAAGTTTCCAAATTTGACGGATGGCGTGATTTGAAAAATTTATTTTGTGCGGACCTCATCTTGCGCACCAGGCTTAAAAAATTTTTGTGTTCTTTTATCGAGATTCCTTGCAGATTTCCGTCTTTTTCTACTGCATCAATAATTGACATCATCTCGTCGCAAGTCGCTGAAAAATTGCATATTTCAGAAAGTGCGTTGAATAGGTTTTGATTTTCCATTTTTTATTGGGTTTTAGTGAATAAAATTTTTAAAATTTTTCTCTTTTTCTGAAGGCTGGTATTCAGATAATATTTCTCCAGTCGATTCATTTAGCCAGTTTGCCAAATCTTTTTGATACTTATAAAATTCCGCTCCCGCGAAAATTTCTATTTCGTTTTCTAAGTTTTCAGAAGGTTTTATTGCTTTGTGGGCAATGAAACCAAAAGGCTGAAAAGTTCTCACACCAAGTAATGATTGAAAAATATGATCCAATGCTTTTACTGTGATGACTGCGTCTTTCGAAGAATTAGAAGTAAGTTTTGTAAAATACTTGAATAGCTCAAAACAGGAGTTTTGATCTGCCGGCCTGAAATCTTGCGCGTGTGATACCGCTTCCGGGAAATGGCGAAGCCAGTTTTTAATAATTTTTTCGCAATTTTTTGAGTTTTCGATTATTAGATGGTAATGCGGGTGATAATCGTCGCGGTGCCGATTGTAGGTAATTTCTAATTTTCTGATTCCAATCAGGTTTTTATCTTCTTTTCTGCATAAATCTTTTATTTTCGAAAAATTTTTGAGCATCAAATTTATAGTTGGCACCAGGTCGCAGGCAGTACAATTTGGAATTGTCAGAGTAAGGAATGTTTTTTCTTTCCAGCTTTCCAGGGTGGGGAGGTATTTTTGTAATAAATCTGCGGTTCTGATCCGGTTGCATATAATGCACCATCTTTTTTTGCAAAATTTTGAAATAATTCCTTTTTCAGAAACTTCAATTAAATGGCTGCAATAATAAGTGTCCCAATAATGTTCTTTTAATGGAGAATTCAGATCGGCTAATTTTCTTGATAATTGGGAGTTTAGGTATTTTGATTTTGCTCTTTTGTTGAGACTTGATTTCTTAGTAATGTGCAAGAAATCTTGAGAGAATTCCGAAGTTAGTTCTAATGTATTAAAAGCTTCGGAAAGTGCAATTGGAAAATTGCTATTTTCATTTTGTGAAAATTGATAATTTTCCTGTAATTTTGTCTCTGTCATAGCACTTGTGGGTTTCGTCGTCCTCAGTGTTTTAAGATTAAAAAAGCCTGAGCTGCAACTCAGGCTTTTTCTGTCTTGGATGCTTATCCCGGTTTATAGCTGCAAACTAACAATCCGGTTTTTTGCCATAGCATAGTAAAGCTTTTGGATTTTTTTAGGCATAATCATCAAGGATTTACCGGTAAAAAAGGAGCCGGGCTTTTCAGGTCCCGGCTCTGGTGATCCTCAATGTTTGCGCTATCCCTCGCGAGTTGCATCCCTGCAGAGCTCGTGTCCGTTTCGCGCAAAATCTTAAATATTATTATAAAAGCTCAAGGCCTGGATTTTCTTTTTTAAATTTTTGGATTAAATCCAACAAAGTACTTTCGATCAAATTGTTTCTTGATCGATTATAGAAACTTGAGATAACTGATAAATTCTCCCAGGTATCGGAATTAAGTGCTAATCCTTGAGTTATTTTTGCTTTTTTTGAGCCTTCCATCGGTCGATCAGGGTTTGAAAATTTGTAAGATTTAATAATTTTATTTCCTGTCGTTTCCATAGATATAAATGTAGTAATCTTGACAAGAATTGTCAAGGAAAATTAAGAATATTTTTTGTTAAATTTTATAAAAAATGTTAAAATATTTTATTTGCCTGATAATCAGATATTTAAAAAATCGGCTTTTACAATATATTAATAATGACAAAATATGTCAAAAAAAATCCCAAAAAAATATTAAAAATTTCTACTAAATATAAATATTTAAAGGCTGATTTCCTTTTTTCTAATCAGTTCAAAGAAACATTTTGCACAAATATAAGAATCAGTTTCCGAGTTGTGTGCACCATCAAAATTATTCCCAAAAAGATGAAAATGAAGTTCCTGAAGTCGCGGCCACTTGTAGCTTTTAAATGAATTTTTTGAAGGCAAACGACATAAATCAGTACTCAGGAGCATTGTGCAGAAAGTTTTTTTGGTTAGATAAACCGGAATTTTTTTTAGTAGAAATGCAGATTTTAAGACGGTTAGATCAAATCCAATATTGTGAGCTACAATAGCATCACAATAATGGTAAGATTCCCAAAATTCCTCTAGTGCAAGTCTTAAAGGAACTCCAAATTTTTCAGCGTGGTCTTGGGAAATTCCGTGAATTTTTTCCGCCTCTTCTGAAATAATCCAACCTTCTGGCTTTATTAGGAAGTTATAACTCTTAAAATTCTTTGAATCTGAAATAATCCACGACAATGTTACGATTTCAGGCCAGGTTTTACCCGGAGGTGAATTATAATTTGTTGGGAGTCCGGTTGTTTCTGTGTCGAAGAAAAGGAAATTTTTCATGTTTTTTTCTGGTTTTAAAGTGAGTATTATTGAGGATTTTATTTACACAAAAAAAGCGATAGGATCCTTGCGTATGTTTTTTGTACATAAAAAAAGCGATAGGATCCTTGCGTATGTTTTTTGTGTACATATTTTAATATAACAAAAAAGGGGAAAATTCCCCTTAATAATTGCACAAATGCTCATAATCCAAGCTGTTTAGCTTGGAGCTGCATGTATTCCTTTGTGCTTATCTCTTCTAATTTTTTACTTGCATTTTTAAGACATTTACCGCAAAATTTCATATATCCAAGATTAATAGAGTATTTTGGAATTTTGTAATTTTCTCCACATTTATTACAAGTAGACATTTCCTGATTTTTTGAGATTTTCATAATTCTGTTGGTTTATAGTGATAATTATTTTTCAAAATGTAATCAATTATAAAATCCTTATGATTTTGGGTAAAAACACCAATTCGAAATTTTCTGCAAATTCCCTTTATTGTTGCATCTGTAACATTGATTCTATTTTGTTTTAGTATAATTTGAATTTTTTTCATTGTTATAAATTTTAAAGTGTGAAATGATCCATTTGAAATTATTTTTTAAAAGAAGAAAAAGAAAAAACCCAAAAAAACTGGGTAAAAAAGAAAAATAAGAAAGCACGCTATCCTATTTTTTTTTTAAATAAAGTCCGGTGCGCGGGCTTTTACGGCGCGTTGGGTTTTGCGCGGTTGCTAAATGTGCGCTGACGGCTGTTTTAAAAAAAAAATATAACTTTGTGCTCTCTTTTTTTTTATTTTTCAATTATTGCTTTGGGAAGAATCGACTGTCCGGGAAACAAAAATTCCGGTTTTTTTGTGAAAAAAATTTCATCGATGAAAAATTTAATCGACTGACCTGGAATACGTTTTTTTCTTTTTTTTCTTTTTTTTTGTTTTTTATTGGCGTGACGCCAGCGTGCGGAACCGGAAGCCAGTGGCCGGGAATGTGGTTTTTTTTTCGGGTGGGAGGATTTTACGATTTATACGGCGCGTTTGGCCTTTTTTTTAGCGTTGGCTATAAATAGTAAAATCCGGGAGTGTTGGCAAAAAAAGCACATGTAGGCAACTGTGCTGTAGGTGACTACGCAGGCACGCACTAACGCTGAGAGTGTAAGCAACGTTTTAGGCTGGTTTTTTTGCGCGTGGCACGGGGCTGGGAACGAACGTGAGGAAGGAGAGTAGAGAAGCAAGCGGAGAAAAAAGCAAGGGCAGCTGAAGTATGAAGCTGCTTGCATGCCCTTGCTTTTTTCGCAGCGCAGTCTGAACGGAACGACTGACGAACTCCGCTTAACCTGTTTAGTTTATAGTCACAATGATGTTTTTATTGGAGATACCAGGTAATTTCTTTGCGGTTTGGATTGTAGTTTTAAAGAACTGACCTGGCTGATTTAATTGTAAGTTTACAAATTTTAAAATGCCTCTCAATTTACATTAAATACACTTTTTACGAAAATAATTGTAAGTTTACAATTTTTTTTAAATTGAGACTTCTTCTCCTTTTGATAATTTCAATAATCTACCTCTCCCGTAATACTTTGCTGATTCTGTAGAAACTTTCTTAAAAATTTCTAACTCAGAAACTAGTTTTGAAATATCATCTTCGAAGGGCTTAATTTTCTCAATTTCCTTTTCAATTTCCTTCAGATTATAATAGAGATTTTCCCGCATATAATCTGAAACAATCGGGTTTTTTAGTTTGATTATAACTTCTTCTTTTTGAGAAATCAGTTGGTTTTTTTGAGAATCATAAAGTTTTTTAATCTGTTTTTTATGTACTATTTCTGATTCTTTGAGTTCTATTATTTTTTCTCTCTCCAGGTCCTTTTTTATCAGGTCTGAAATTTGGGGATTTAATTGATAATTTAACTCAATTTCATTCTTTTCTTTTCCGTCATAAAAGAAATTTTCAGATGAATTTATCCCGGCATTAATTATTAGGCCATCAGAAAGCAATAAATTAACTGAATCTGCAGAAATTGCCGAAAAATTAAAATCTTGGTAAATTTTTGGAAATTCTGAATTTTTGAATGTTAGGTTATTTAGAACAGCTTTTGAGGTTATTGTGATAATTTGCTGTACGTCTTCAATCCAAATATTTGCTTTTCCGTCTTCAGAATAAACTAACAAACCTGATCCTTTAATTGCGTTAGAATTTTCAGTAAAATCAAAATCAACTGTAAGAATCTTATCTGATTTTCGATTGCTTGAATTCAAGTGGCTTAAAGTAGCAAATTTGTTATTATAAGTCATCCAAAAACCGTGTTCAAACAATGGATAACTGAACCACATTATCAAAATAAAAAAACCAAAAACAGCGGTTTCCTGCCCGGTTCCTCCTTTTAATCTAATGTTTGGATCAGCAGGAATTACGCAAGGATTTCGCCTAAACGGATAAAAAAGTGGAATTCCCTGTATAGTCATCATATCAAATAGTAAATGACTTAGTAAAGCAAAGCTGAATACAAGAAATATATTTTCAAGAAAAGTGTGGAATTCTATTAAATAAACAATTAAACAAGTTCCTATAAAAAATGCTAAAGAATGAGTAATTGTCCTGTGGCCATATCTTTTATCGAGCCATTTTGCAAGAGGAAAAAAAGCTTTTCCAATAATTGACCTGGAGTGATCCACATCTGGTAATAAGCTTGCAAAAATTGTAAGTAATAATAATTTCCAATCAGAAAATATATTAACATTCCAGAAACTTGCAAAAGTTGCCGTAAAAACTAAACCGCCGGCAATGTGATTGGGAGCTCTCATATTTTAAGTTATTATTGATTATTTTTGTGAAAATATTTGAAATTACCAGACTCTTCTTTTTGTGAATTTGAAGACGTTTCTGAATACTAGTAATAATATTAATGCTGCGCCTCCGATAAATCTTAGTGAACTTTCTCCTGTTTCCATGCTTAAATAGCGCATTATTGCCAAACCAGCGAGCGAAAGCAAAACTATAAAACTCATATCAAATTCTGATAAACTTCCATAATGCTTAACCTGTCTAACAACATCGTTTGAAACAAAAATCTCTTTTCTATATCTCTCAATCAATTCGTAGATTACCCGAGGGTTTCCTCCGGACTGTTCAAAAATATGATTCCTGAATAATTCGGGGTCTTCTATTTCAAGATCATAAGAAATGCGATAAATTAATTCTAAACTTTCCGATCTACTTAAATTATTAACTTGTATTCTTTCAAAATTCCATAAAAAAGAACTTCTATCCATTTTAACTTCCCTGGCTGTAGTAATAATCACAAAGTGATCCTTAAGCTTTTCTAATAATTTTACGGTACTTGGAGTAATTGCATCAACTGAATCAATCTGAAGAATATATTCAAACTTTGTAGTTGCATTAATTAGAAGCTGAGCCAAATTTATGGCTGAACTTTTTGTAAGATGCGCGCTTAAATTTGTCTTATCATAAGCAGGGAACATTAACTGCATTACTGCTGATTGATCATTGTTGTAGAGATACAACAGACTTTGAATTAAGGTCTCCTTAAAACGTGAAGTATCATCCATTCTCAGCACTTTTTTATCTGCCGCAATATGTTTTAACAGTTCAGTCTTTCCGCTTCCTATTTTCCCTATTAAAATTGTATTAATTCCTTTCGAAATATTTGAATTAATTTGTTGAATTTCTGCTTTTCTGCCAACTGTGAAAGTCTCTGAAGGTGATGAAATATTTATTCCAAGTTGCTGTCGTGGGAATAGTTGTAACCAGGCTTTTTTAATAAAACTTTCTTTGGTCGCTGAAGAGTTAATTTTACTTTTTATGACTTCAGCTGGAATGTGGGTGTAAATTGCTGTAGTATCTAATTTATCGTGTCCTAACAGTTCTTTTATGTGAACTATGTGAGTGTCTTTTGCAATAAGATTAGTTGCAAAAGTATGTCTTAGAGCATGAGGGTGCAAGTTTTGAAAACCAGCAGATTTTTTTTTGAATTTGTCCAAAGCTGTCCAGGCTGCTATTCTTGAAATATGTCCGGATACTGATTGATCGGAAGGGAAAAGGAAACTTTCAGGGTCTTTAATTTTTCTTTCGGTTAAATATTCTGCAATTGCCTGATAAAGTCGATCTGAAATTGGGATTTCCCGAAATTTATCCTTTCTTTTTTTAGCACTTTTTACTTTTATTAACCGGCTTTTAAAATCAAAATTTTTTATTTTAATGGAGCAAGCTTCTGTAACTCTTAGACCTGCGTCAAGCATAAGCAAGAACAATACTTTGTGATGCTTTAGAGCAGTTTTATCTATTAATTCGTTGGCCTTTTTTTCGGGTAAATAATCTATTTTAGTGAACATCGGACTGGAAGCGGGTTTTTAAATTTTTGAAATAATTAATTTTTCTGTGTAGTTCTTTGAGTCTCAATTCTAATTCCCTGTGAGATATTAACTTGTTACTATAAGCTATTTCCTTGCTAATTAATTCAGTTGTAGAGATTTCGTTATTATTGTAGCGTTCCTGAGCAAGTTCATATAGTCTTTTTTCTAATTTCAAATTCTCTGCTTTCAACCTGATCCCTTCCTGAAAATTTTCTAACTCTTCATTTAGTAATAAGTATTCTTCTTGCTCTTTTTTCGATTCCTCTCGGGCTAAAATCTGTAGTTCTTTTCTTCTTAATTTCCGATTATTTCTGTCCCGTAAAACCGTATAAATTTGAGTAAAATTATATCTTATTTCTGCTCCATTTAAGCGAGTATAACCAGGCGTTGGTAAGTAATTTAGCCAGTCATACTTTCTTGCTTCTAATTCATCTTGAAACTGTAATTGTGCGAAATATTCATTTTTAATCTCAATCGAAATTAAGACTGAATCTTTTTCAGAAATGACTTGATTTAAATGGTTTTGACTATAAGAAACTATGTTAAAAAATATTAGCAATACAGTTATAGAGAAGCTTTTACTTATAAAATTACTACAATGACACTTTTTACAATTCTTACATCCAGGAGAGATATTTATCGGTTCTTTATATTGCTTTCCGCACTTAAAACAAAATTTTTCTATTTTCCCTTTACAAACATCTTCACAATCACAGTCATAACATTCCATTTTAATTATTCCTTTATTTCCACATTCCTTGCAGGTTTCTTCATTATTTATTTTAAACTTTTCCATCTTTTTAGCTATTTTTTTTGATAAAAGGCTTTATTAGAGTTGCTCAAAGATTTTGACCATCGTTGTTTCATTTCAGAAGGATATTTTTTGTAAGTACCAAAAAGGTCAGAAATTTCATTTGTTCTAATCAGATTGCCGCTACTATTCCAGGCTTTTCCACCAACATTATTGGCTTCAAGATTCCAACCTGATGCTTTTAAACTTATCCCTGTTTCGCTTTGTAGTATATAAGTGATTATTTTTTTATACCCCATCTCTTTGGCAATCCGGCTACAAGCTGAGTACAACATTGAGCAACCATTTTTCATATCAAGAACACAAAGTCGTACAACCTCTAAAGTCAATCCATTATCTAATTTTCTACCAACAGGCCTTCCACATATTGCTACACCTCTTAAATCAGAATCAGAAAAAATACCAATAGCAAATTTAGCTCCCTGTACTTGTTTGTGATGCCTGTGAAACTTAATTACAAAAACATTCGCAGCCTTTATAGTAACAGGACGTATTTCCACATTTTTTTGTAACAATTGGAGATAATCGCATATACTAGATTGATTATTAATGAATGATTTATCTTTTAACTTTTCCATTGCTTTTTTTTGTAGATTTTAGTAGATATAAAATAGCTGGCTAGCTATTTTTTCATTTAACAGATCAAGTTCCTCTTCATTCAGCTTTTTAAATACCAAATAAACACCTTCAAAATCTTTCTTATAATTTTCCGAAATTGGCATACATTCTTTATCCCAGTAGTAATCCCAAATTTTTAATTTATTTAATTCAATTTTTAACTTGTAGCTATCTGTTGTTGGAATATATACCAGGTATCTTTTTGAAATACTATCCATTATTACATAGTTTGGTAAGTTATCTTTTCCCTTATTTTCTTCTTTATTTTCTGAATTTCTCATGATTTTATCCTTTTTTGTGCTAATAATATTTTATGATCGGGGGGTCTGGGGGGAAAACAAAATAGAAATATTGTTCACTTCAGCTCCTATATAGTTTTGAACAATAGATTATTCTGAAATTTCCCTCTTTTTTGGGCTTTTGATCTCGTTTCTTAGGTCGTAGCCTATCCACGTAAAGCAAATTAGCGCAAATTTACTTGCGTCGCTTATAGCACCCTTAAAACGCTTTTTGCGAAGATGGCTGAAAGAATATTGCTTAATTTCTCCGAATGCCATCAAGGAGAGCAAATTTGAAATATTCTTTGCTTTAAAAGTCGATTTGTCGACAACACGATATCTTCCGAGATATTGGTTGTTTTTCCAATAAATCGCAAACTCTTTAAATTTCTCAAATCTTATTGAATCTTGTTCAATGCAAAAAATCATATTATTGCTCATCCAAAAATCATTTCCGTCGATAAAATGTAAGCTGTCAGCAGGACTTGTGATGATTCTGATTTTTTTTTCGGTTTTTTCGTCGTTTGAAGTCATAGTTTTAAGATTTTTTTAAGTTGTTGTTATGGGGCCGTAGGTTTTTTTCTGCGGCCCATAAATTTTTTCAGAATAATTCAAATTGTGCTTTTTCCTCTATTTCAAGAATGTAATCGACTGTTTTCTCGAAATCTCTTGAAGTTTCCAAATTTGACGGATGGCGTGATTTGAAAAATTTATTTTGTGCGGACCTCATCTTGCGCACCAGGCTTAAAAAATTTTTGTGTTCTTTTATCGAGATTCCTTGCAGATTTCCGTCTTTTTCTACTGCATCAATAATTGACATCATCTCGTCGCAAGTCGCTGAAAAATTGCATATTTCAGAAAGTGCGTTGAATAGGTTTTGATTTTCCATTTTTTATTGGGTTTTAGTGAATAAAATTTTTAAAATTTTTCTCTTTTTCTGAAGGCTGGTATTCAGATAATATTTCTCCAGTCGATTCATTTAGCCAGTTTGCCAAATCTTTTTGATACTTATAAAATTCCGCTCCCGCGAAAATTTCTATTTCGTTTTCTAAGTTTTCAGAAGGTTTTATTGCTTTGTGGGCAATGAAACCAAAAGGCTGAAAAGTTCTCACACCAAGTAATGATTGAAAAATATGATCCAATGCTTTTACTGTGATGACTGCGTCTTTCGAAGAATTAGAAGTAAGTTTTGTAAAATACTTGAATAGCTCAAAACAGGAGTTTTGATCTGCCGGCCTGAAATCTTGCGCGTGTGATACCGCTTCCGGGAAATGGCGAAGCCAGTTTTTAATAATTTTTTCGCAATTTTTTGAGTTTTCGATTATTAGATGGTAATGCGGGTGATAATCGTCGCGGTGCCGATTGTAGGTAATTTCTAATTTTCTGATTCCAATCAGGTTTTTATCTTCTTTTCTGCATAAATCTTTTATTTTCGAAAAATTTTTGAGCATCAAATTTATAGTTGGCACCAGGTCGCAGGCAGTACAATTTGGAATTGTCAGAGTAAGGAATGTTTTTTCTTTCCAGCTTTCCAGGGTGGGGAGGTATTTTTGTAATAAATCTGCGGTTCTGATCCGGTTGCATATAATGCACCATCTTTTTTTGCAAAATTTTGAAATAATTCCTTTTTCAGAAACTTCAATTAAATGGCTGCAATAATAAGTGTCCCAATAATGTTCTTTTAATGGAGAATTCAGATCGGCTAATTTTCTTGATAATTGGGAGTTTAGGTATTTTGATTTTGCTCTTTTGTTGAGACTTGATTTCTTAGTAATGTGCAAGAAATCTTGAGAGAATTCCGAAGTTAGTTCTAATGTATTAAAAGCTTCGGAAAGTGCAATTGGAAAATTGCTATTTTCATTTTGTGAAAATTGATAATTTTCCTGTAATTTTGTCTCTGTCATAGCACTTGTGGGTTTCGTCGTCCTCAGTGTTTTAAGATTAAAAAAGCCTGAGCTGCAACTCAGGCTTTTTCTGTCTTGGATGCTTATCCCGGTTTATAGCTGCAAACTAACAATCCGGTTTTTTGCCATAGCATAGTAAAGCTTTTGGATTTTTTTAGGCATAATCATCAAGGATTTACCGGTAAAAAAGGAGCCGGGCTTTTCAGGTCCCGGCTCTGGTGATCCTCAATGTTTGCGCTATCCCTCGCGAGTTGCATCCCTGCAGAGCTCGTGTCCGTTTCGCGCAAAATCTTAAATATTATTATAAAAGCTCAAGGCCTGGATTTTCTTTTTTAAATTTTTGGATTAAATCCAACAAAGTACTTTCGATCAAATTGTTTCTTGATCGATTATAGAAACTTGAGATAACTGATAAATTCTCCCAGGTATCGGAATTAAGTGCTAATCCTTGAGTTATTTTTGCTTTTTTTGAGCCTTCCATCGGTCGATCAGGGTTTGAAAATTTGTAAGATTTAATAATTTTATTTCCTGTCGTTTCCATAGATATAAATGTAGTAATCTTGACAAGAATTGTCAAGGAAAATTAAGAATATTTTTTGTTAAATTTTATAAAAAATGTTAAAATATTTTATTTGCCTGATAATCAGATATTTAAAAAATCGGCTTTTACAATATATTAATAATGACAAAATATGTCAAAAAAAATCCCAAAAAAATATTAAAAATTTCTACTAAATATAAATATTTAAAGGCTGATTTCCTTTTTTCTAATCAGTTCAAAGAAACATTTTGCACAAATATAAGAATCAGTTTCCGAGTTGTGTGCACCATCAAAATTATTCCCAAAAAGATGAAAATGAAGTTCCTGAAGTCGCGGCCACTTGTAGCTTTTAAATGAATTTTTTGAAGGCAAACGACATAAATCAGTACTCAGGAGCATTGTGCAGAAAGTTTTTTTGGTTAGATAAACCGGAATTTTTTTTAGTAGAAATGCAGATTTTAAGACGGTTAGATCAAATCCAATATTGTGAGCTACAATAGCATCACAATAATGGTAAGATTCCCAAAATTCCTCTAGTGCAAGTCTTAAAGGAACTCCAAATTTTTCAGCGTGGTCTTGGGAAATTCCGTGAATTTTTTCCGCCTCTTCTGAAATAATCCAACCTTCTGGCTTTATTAGGAAGTTATAACTCTTAAAATTCTTTGAATCTGAAATAATCCACGACAATGTTACGATTTCAGGCCAGGTTTTACCCGGAGGTGAATTATAATTTGTTGGGAGTCCGGTTGTTTCTGTGTCGAAGAAAAGGAAATTTTTCATGTTTTTTTCTGGTTTTAAAGTGAGTATTATTGAGAATTTTATTTACACAAAAAAAGCGATAGGATCCTTGCGTATGTTTTTGTACACAAAAAAAGCGATAGGATCCTTGCGTATTTTTTTTGTACATAAAAAAAGCGATAGGATCCTTGCGTATTTTTTTTGTACATATTTTAATATAACAAAGCTGGAGATTTTTCTGTGTCGAAGAAAAGGAAATTTTTTATGTATTTTCTGGGTTAAAAGTGAAGATTTTATCGCATAAAATGCCCATTCGCATCTATTTCGTTCATAATGTTGGAAATTTGCCCAACTAATTCGTATAACTGTTCTTGAGTTTTTAAAGGTAAGTTTTCAAATCCCTTTTTATCGGAAATTGTCATTTTTTCGATTTTTTTTAGAAGAGAAATATATCCTATAATTGTCTCTGGTTCCTTCATAGTGTTGGTTTTATTATTTCATCAAAATAATCACCAGCTTCATTTAACGCTGAATAAAAAAATCTTTTAGGCAACTTTGAGAATACTTTAATCATAACATCTTTATTTTCGTCAAAAAAATAACCACACTCAAGTCCTGTTTCTGTTTTGTATAAAATCCAATTCTGTAGATTTTTATTTTTTGAATTTTCCATAAGCTATTCTGTTGGTTTATAGTGATAATTATTTTTCAAAATGTAATCAATTATAAAATCCTTATGATTTTGGGTAAAAACACCAATTCGAAATTTTCTGCAAATTCCCTTTATTGTTGCATCTGTAACATTGATTCTATTTTGTTTTAGTATAATTTGAATTTTTTTCATTGTTATAAATTTTAAAGTGTGAAATGATCCATTTGAAATTATTTTTTAAAAGAAGAAAAAGAAAAAACCCAAAAAAACTGGGTAAAAAAGAAAAATAAGAAAGCACGCTATCCTATTTTTTTTTTAAATAAAGTCCGGTGCGCGGGCTTTTACGGCGCGTTGGGTTTTGCGCGGTTGCTAAATGTGCGCTGACGGCTGTTTTAAAAAAAAAATATAACTTTGTGCTCTCTTTTTTTTTATTTTTCAATTATTGCTTTGGGAAGAATCGACTGTCCGGGAAACAAAAATTCCGGTTTTTTTGTGAAAAAAATTTCATCGATGAAAAATTTAATCGACTGACCTGGAATACGTTTTTTTCTTTTTTTTCTTTTTTTTTGTTTTTTATTGGCGTGACGCCAGCGTGCGGAACCGGAAGCCAGTGGCCGGGAATGTGGTTTTTTTTTCGGGTGGGAGGATTTTACGATTTATACGGCGCGTTTGGCCTTTTTTTTAGCGTTGGCTATAAATAGTAAAATCCGGGAGTGTTGGCAAAAAAAGCACATGTAGGCAACTGTGCTGTAGGTGACTACGCAGGCACGCACTAACGCTGAGAGTGTAAGCAACGTTTTAGGCTGGTTTTTTTGCGCGTGGCACGGGGCTGGGAACGAACGTGAGGAAGGAGAGTAGAGAAGCAAGCGGAGAAAAAAGCAAGGGCAGCTGAAGTATGAAGCTGCTTGCATGCCCTTGCTTTTTTCGCAGCGCAGTCTGAACGGAACGACTGACGAACTCCGCTTAACCTGTTTAGTTTATAGTCACAATGATGTTTTTATTGGAGATACCAGGTAATTTCTTTGCGGTTTGGATTGTAGTTTTAAAGAACTGACCTGGCTGATTTAATTGTAAGTTTACAAATTTTAAAATGCCTCTCAATTTACATTAAATACACTTTTTACGAAAATAATTGTAAGTTTACAATTTTTTTTAAATTGAGACTTCTTCTCCTTTTGATAATTTCAATAATCTACCTCTCCCGTAATACTTTGCTGATTCTGTAGAAACTTTCTTAAAAATTTCTAACTCAGAAACTAGTTTTGAAATATCATCTTCGAAGGGCTTAATTTTCTCAATTTCCTTTTCAATTTCCTTCAGATTATAATAGAGATTTTCCCGCATATAATCTGAAACAATCGGGTTTTTTAGTTTGATTATAACTTCTTCTTTTTGAGAAATCAGTTGGTTTTTTTGAGAATCATAAAGTTTTTTAATCTGTTTTTTATGTACTATTTCTGATTCTTTGAGTTCTATTATTTTTTCTCTCTCCAGGTCCTTTTTTATCAGGTCTGAAATTTGGGGATTTAATTGATAATTTAACTCAATTTCATTCTTTTCTTTTCCGTCATAAAAGAAATTTTCAGATGAATTTATCCCGGCATTAATTATTAGGCCATCAGAAAGCAATAAATTAACTGAATCTGCAGAAATTGCCGAAAAATTAAAATCTTGGTAAATTTTTGGAAATTCTGAATTTTTGAATGTTAGGTTATTTAGAACAGCTTTTGAGGTTATTGTGATAATTTGCTGTACGTCTTCAATCCAAATATTTGCTTTTCCGTCTTCAGAATAAACTAACAAACCTGATCCTTTAATTGCGTTAGAATTTTCAGTAAAATCAAAATCAACTGTAAGAATCTTATCTGATTTTCGATTGCTTGAATTCAAGTGGCTTAAAGTAGCAAATTTGTTATTATAAGTCATCCAAAAACCGTGTTCAAACAATGGATAACTGAACCACATTATCAAAATAAAAAAACCAAAAACAGCGGTTTCCTGCCCGGTTCCTCCTTTTAATCTAATGTTTGGATCAGCAGGAATTACGCAAGGATTTCGCCTAAACGGATAAAAAAGTGGAATTCCCTGTATAGTCATCATATCAAATAGTAAATGACTTAGTAAAGCAAAGCTGAATACAAGAAATATATTTTCAAGAAAAGTGTGGAATTCTATTAAATAAACAATTAAACAAGTTCCTATAAAAAATGCTAAAGAATGAGTAATTGTCCTGTGGCCATATCTTTTATCGAGCCATTTTGCAAGAGGAAAAAAAGCTTTTCCAATAATTGACCTGGAGTGATCCACATCTGGTAATAAGCTTGCAAAAATTGTAAGTAATAATAATTTCCAATCAGAAAATATATTAACATTCCAGAAACTTGCAAAAGTTGCCGTAAAAACTAAACCGCCGGCAATGTGATTGGGAGCTCTCATATTTTAAGTTATTATTGATTATTTTTGTGAAAATATTTGAAATTACCAGACTCTTCTTTTTGTGAATTTGAAGACGTTTCTGAATACTAGTAATAATATTAATGCTGCGCCTCCGATAAATCTTAGTGAACTTTCTCCTGTTTCCATGCTTAAATAGCGCATTATTGCCAAACCAGCGAGCGAAAGCAAAACTATAAAACTCATATCAAATTCTGATAAACTTCCATAATGCTTAACCTGTCTAACAACATCGTTTGAAACAAAAATCTCTTTTCTATATCTCTCAATCAATTCGTAGATTACCCGAGGGTTTCCTCCGGACTGTTCAAAAATATGATTCCTGAATAATTCGGGGTCTTCTATTTCAAGATCATAAGAAATGCGATAAATTAATTCTAAACTTTCCGATCTACTTAAATTATTAACTTGTATTCTTTCAAAATTCCATAAAAAAGAACTTCTATCCATTTTAACTTCCCTGGCTGTAGTAATAATCACAAAGTGATCCTTAAGCTTTTCTAATAATTTTACGGTACTTGGAGTAATTGCATCAACTGAATCAATCTGAAGAATATATTCAAACTTTGTAGTTGCATTAATTAGAAGCTGAGCCAAATTTATGGCTGAACTTTTTGTAAGATGCGCGCTTAAATTTGTCTTATCATAAGCAGGGAACATTAACTGCATTACTGCTGATTGATCATTGTTGTAGAGATACAACAGACTTTGAATTAAGGTCTCCTTAAAACGTGAAGTATCATCCATTCTCAGCACTTTTTTATCTGCCGCAATATGTTTTAACAGTTCAGTCTTTCCGCTTCCTATTTTCCCTATTAAAATTGTATTAATTCCTTTCGAAATATTTGAATTAATTTGTTGAATTTCTGCTTTTCTGCCAACTGTGAAAGTCTCTGAAGGTGATGAAATATTTATTCCAAGTTGCTGTCGTGGGAATAGTTGTAACCAGGCTTTTTTAATAAAACTTTCTTTGGTCGCTGAAGAGTTAATTTTACTTTTTATGACTTCAGCTGGAATGTGGGTGTAAATTGCTGTAGTATCTAATTTATCGTGTCCTAACAGTTCTTTTATGTGAACTATGTGAGTGTCTTTTGCAATAAGATTAGTTGCAAAAGTATGTCTTAGAGCATGAGGGTGCAAGTTTTGAAAACCAGCAGATTTTTTTTTGAATTTGTCCAAAGCTGTCCAGGCTGCTATTCTTGAAATATGTCCGGATACTGATTGATCGGAAGGGAAAAGGAAACTTTCAGGGTCTTTAATTTTTCTTTCGGTTAAATATTCTGCAATTGCCTGATAAAGTCGATCTGAAATTGGGATTTCCCGAAATTTATCCTTTCTTTTTTTAGCACTTTTTACTTTTATTAACCGGCTTTTAAAATCAAAATTTTTTATTTTAATGGAGCAAGCTTCTGTAACTCTTAGACCTGCGTCAAGCATAAGCAAGAACAATACTTTGTGATGCTTTAGAGCAGTTTTATCTATTAATTCGTTGGCCTTTTTTTCGGGTAAATAATCTATTTTAGTGAACATCGGACTGGAAGCGGGTTTTTAAATTTTTGAAATAATTAATTTTTCTGTGTAGTTCTTTGAGTCTCAATTCTAATTCCCTGTGAGATATTAACTTGTTACTATAAGCTATTTCCTTGCTAATTAATTCAGTTGTAGAGATTTCGTTATTATTGTAGCGTTCCTGAGCAAGTTCATATAGTCTTTTTTCTAATTTCAAATTCTCTGCTTTCAACCTGATCCCTTCCTGAAAATTTTCTAACTCTTCATTTAGTAATAAGTATTCTTCTTGCTCTTTTTTCGATTCCTCTCGGGCTAAAATCTGTAGTTCTTTTCTTCTTAATTTCCGATTATTTCTGTCCCGTAAAACCGTATAAATTTGAGTAAAATTATATCTTATTTCTGCTCCATTTAAGCGAGTATAACCAGGCGTTGGTAAGTAATTTAGCCAGTCATACTTTCTTGCTTCTAATTCATCTTGAAACTGTAATTGTGCGAAATATTCATTTTTAATCTCAATCGAAATTAAGACTGAATCTTTTTCAGAAATGACTTGATTTAAATGGTTTTGACTATAAGAAACTATGTTAAAAAATATTAGCAATACAGTTATAGAGAAGCTTTTACTTATAAAATTACTACAATGACACTTTTTACAATTCTTACATCCAGGAGAGATATTTATCGGTTCTTTATATTGCTTTCCGCACTTAAAACAAAATTTTTCTATTTTCCCTTTACAAACATCTTCACAATCACAGTCATAACATTCCATTTTAATTATTCCTTTATTTCCACATTCCTTGCAGGTTTCTTCATTATTTATTTTAAACTTTTCCATCTTTTTAGCTATTTTTTTTGATAAAAGGCTTTATTAGAGTTGCTCAAAGATTTTGACCATCGTTGTTTCATTTCAGAAGGATATTTTTTGTAAGTACCAAAAAGGTCAGAAATTTCATTTGTTCTAATCAGATTGCCGCTACTATTCCAGGCTTTTCCACCAACATTATTGGCTTCAAGATTCCAACCTGATGCTTTTAAACTTATCCCTGTTTCGCTTTGTAGTATATAAGTGATTATTTTTTTATACCCCATCTCTTTGGCAATCCGGCTACAAGCTGAGTACAACATTGAGCAACCATTTTTCATATCAAGAACACAAAGTCGTACAACCTCTAAAGTCAATCCATTATCTAATTTTCTACCAACAGGCCTTCCACATATTGCTACACCTCTTAAATCAGAATCAGAAAAAATACCAATAGCAAATTTAGCTCCCTGTACTTGTTTGTGATGCCTGTGAAACTTAATTACAAAAACATTCGCAGCCTTTATAGTAACAGGACGTATTTCCACATTTTTTTGTAACAATTGGAGATAATCGCATATACTAGATTGATTATTAATGAATGATTTATCTTTTAACTTTTCCATTGCTTTTTTTTGTAGATTTTAGTAGATATAAAATAGCTGGCTAGCTATTTTTTCATTTAACAGATCAAGTTCCTCTTCATTCAGCTTTTTAAATACCAAATAAACACCTTCAAAATCTTTCTTATAATTTTCCGAAATTGGCATACATTCTTTATCCCAGTAGTAATCCCAAATTTTTAATTTATTTAATTCAATTTTTAACTTGTAGCTATCTGTTGTTGGAATATATACCAGGTATCTTTTTGAAATACTATCCATTATTACATAGTTTGGTAAGTTATCTTTTCCCTTATTTTCTTCTTTATTTTCTGAATTTCTCATGATTTTATCCTTTTTTGTGCTAATAATATTTTATGATCGGGGGGTCTGGGGGGAAAACAAAATAGAAATATTGTTCACTTCAGCTCCTATATAGTTTTGAACAATAGATTATTCTGAAATTTCCCTCTTTTTTGGGCTTTTGATCTCGTTTCTTAGGTCGTAGCCTATCCACGTAAAGCAAATTAGCGCAAATTTACTTGCGTCGCTTATAGCACCCTTAAAACGCTTTTTGCGAAGATGGCTGAAAGAATATTGCTTAATTTCTCCGAATGCCATCAAGGAGAGCAAATTTGAAATATTCTTTGCTTTAAAAGTCGATTTGTCGACAACACGATATCTTCCGAGATATTGGTTGTTTTTCCAATAAATCGCAAACTCTTTAAATTTCTCAAATCTTATTGAATCTTGTTCAATGCAAAAAATCATATTATTGCTCATCCAAAAATCATTTCCGTCGATAAAATGTAAGCTGTCAGCAGGACTTGTGATGATTCTGATTTTTTTTTCGGTTTTTTCGTCGTTTGAAGTCATAGTTTTAAGATTTTTTTAAGTTGTTGTTATGGGGCCGTAGGTTTTTTTCTGCGGCCCATAAATTTTTTCAGAATAATTCAAATTGTGCTTTTTCCTCTATTTCAAGAATGTAATCGACTGTTTTCTCGAAATCTCTTGAAGTTTCCAAATTTGACGGATGGCGTGATTTGAAAAATTTATTTTGTGCGGACCTCATCTTGCGCACCAGGCTTAAAAAATTTTTGTGTTCTTTTATCGAGATTCCTTGCAGATTTCCGTCTTTTTCTACTGCATCAATAATTGACATCATCTCGTCGCAAGTCGCTGAAAAATTGCATATTTCAGAAAGTGCGTTGAATAGGTTTTGATTTTCCATTTTTTATTGGGTTTTAGTGAATAAAATTTTTAAAATTTTTCTCTTTTTCTGAAGGCTGGTATTCAGATAATATTTCTCCAGTCGATTCATTTAGCCAGTTTGCCAAATCTTTTTGATACTTATAAAATTCCGCTCCCGCGAAAATTTCTATTTCGTTTTCTAAGTTTTCAGAAGGTTTTATTGCTTTGTGGGCAATGAAACCAAAAGGCTGAAAAGTTCTCACACCAAGTAATGATTGAAAAATATGATCCAATGCTTTTACTGTGATGACTGCGTCTTTCGAAGAATTAGAAGTAAGTTTTGTAAAATACTTGAATAGCTCAAAACAGGAGTTTTGATCTGCCGGCCTGAAATCTTGCGCGTGTGATACCGCTTCCGGGAAATGGCGAAGCCAGTTTTTAATAATTTTTTCGCAATTTTTTGAGTTTTCGATTATTAGATGGTAATGCGGGTGATAATCGTCGCGGTGCCGATTGTAGGTAATTTCTAATTTTCTGATTCCAATCAGGTTTTTATCTTCTTTTCTGCATAAATCTTTTATTTTCGAAAAATTTTTGAGCATCAAATTTATAGTTGGCACCAGGTCGCAGGCAGTACAATTTGGAATTGTCAGAGTAAGGAATGTTTTTTCTTTCCAGCTTTCCAGGGTGGGGAGGTATTTTTGTAATAAATCTGCGGTTCTGATCCGGTTGCATATAATGCACCATCTTTTTTTGCAAAATTTTGAAATAATTCCTTTTTCAGAAACTTCAATTAAATGGCTGCAATAATAAGTGTCCCAATAATGTTCTTTTAATGGAGAATTCAGATCGGCTAATTTTCTTGATAATTGGGAGTTTAGGTATTTTGATTTTGCTCTTTTGTTGAGACTTGATTTCTTAGTAATGTGCAAGAAATCTTGAGAGAATTCCGAAGTTAGTTCTAATGTATTAAAAGCTTCGGAAAGTGCAATTGGAAAATTGCTATTTTCATTTTGTGAAAATTGATAATTTTCCTGTAATTTTGTCTCTGTCATAGCACTTGTGGGTTTCGTCGTCCTCAGTGTTTTAAGATTAAAAAAGCCTGAGCTGCAACTCAGGCTTTTTCTGTCTTGGATGCTTATCCCGGTTTATAGCTGCAAACTAACAATCCGGTTTTTTGCCATAGCATAGTAAAGCTTTTGGATTTTTTTAGGCATAATCATCAAGGATTTACCGGTAAAAAAGGAGCCGGGCTTTTCAGGTCCCGGCTCTGGTGATCCTCAATGTTTGCGCTATCCCTCGCGAGTTGCATCCCTGCAGAGCTCGTGTCCGTTTCGCGCAAAATCTTAAATATTATTATAAAAGCTCAAGGCCTGGATTTTCTTTTTTAAATTTTTGGATTAAATCCAACAAAGTACTTTCGATCAAATTGTTTCTTGATCGATTATAGAAACTTGAGATAACTGATAAATTCTCCCAGGTATCGGAATTAAGTGCTAATCCTTGAGTTATTTTTGCTTTTTTTGAGCCTTCCATCGGTCGATCAGGGTTTGAAAATTTGTAAGATTTAATAATTTTATTTCCTGTCGTTTCCATAGATATAAATGTAGTAATCTTGACAAGAATTGTCAAGGAAAATTAAGAATATTTTTTGTTAAATTTTATAAAAAATGTTAAAATATTTTATTTGCCTGATAATCAGATATTTAAAAAATCGGCTTTTACAATATATTAATAATGACAAAATATGTCAAAAAAAATCCCAAAAAAATATTAAAAATTTCTACTAAATATAAATATTTAAAGGCTGATTTCCTTTTTTCTAATCAGTTCAAAGAAACATTTTGCACAAATATAAGAATCAGTTTCCGAGTTGTGTGCACCATCAAAATTATTCCCAAAAAGATGAAAATGAAGTTCCTGAAGTCGCGGCCACTTGTAGCTTTTAAATGAATTTTTTGAAGGCAAACGACATAAATCAGTACTCAGGAGCATTGTGCAGAAAGTTTTTTTGGTTAGATAAACCGGAATTTTTTTTAGTAGAAATGCAGATTTTAAGACGGTTAGATCAAATCCAATATTGTGAGCTACAATAGCATCACAATAATGGTAAGATTCCCAAAATTCCTCTAGTGCAAGTCTTAAAGGAACTCCAAATTTTTCAGCGTGGTCTTGGGAAATTCCGTGAATTTTTTCCGCCTCTTCTGAAATAATCCAACCTTCTGGCTTTATTAGGAAGTTATAACTCTTAAAATTCTTTGAATCTGAAATAATCCACGACAATGTTACGATTTCAGGCCAGGTTTTACCCGGAGGTGAATTATAATTTGTTGGGAGTCCGGTTGTTTCTGTGTCGAAGAAAAGGAAATTTTTCATGTTTTTTTCTGGTTTTAAAGTGAGTATTATTGAG
>MWWI01000035.1_pt1 | contig 28894 bp, 23 predicted proteins | sample 1047321 | NCBI WGS metagenome assembly MWWI01 (sample SAMN06349966, study PRJNA376086) | soil metagenome | isolation source: FI-1 sample Antarctic (ecotone) soil | place: Antarctica | reverse complement strand
TCCGAAGAGTTTTTAGACGAAGTGCGATTAATGCCGCAGAAGAATTTAGCGGTTGAACTTCTGGAAAGACTTTTGAAAATGGAAATCAAAACGCGCTTTTCCGAAAACGTCGTGCAAAACAAAAAGTTTTCCGATCTACTCAAGCAATCGCTTAACAGGTATCACAACCGGGCAATAGAAACCGTTCAGGTTATCGAAGAACTTCTAAAAATGGCGAAGGAGTTCAACGCCGTTGCCAGTCGCGGAGAGCAGCTAGGATTAAGCGATGATGAAGTAGCCTTTTACGACGCGCTCGAAACTAACGAGGCTTCCGTGCGCGATTTAGGCGATGATACTTTGAAAAAAATAGCGGTCGAATTAACCGAGAGTTTGCGGAAAAACACCACAATAGATTGGGCAGTTCGTGAAACTGTCCGGGCAAGACTTCGATTGATGGTTAAAAGGATTTTGAGAAAATACAAATACCCGCCCGACCAAGAGAAACGAGCAATCGAAATCGTTTTGGAACAGGCGGAAACCCTTTCAGAATCTTGGGTTTAGCGTAACTATTCAGGTATCTGAAGCAATGTTGTATTATAAAAATATGTCGATGCAACAGAAGCAATTTTTGCAAAACTTATATGATGCCTTTAACAAACGCGAGATTGAAACAATCATTTCCTTGATGCGCCCGGACGTAAAATGGGCGAACGGGTTGGAAGGCGGTTTCGTTTATGGACGCGACGCGGTGCGCGAATACTGGACTAATCAATTTAAGGATATTCAACCAGAGCTTGAAACCTTAAAATTCGAGACGGACGAAAACAATCGGAACGTCGTTACCGTTCATCAAATCATCAGAGATTTGCAAGGCAATTTGCTCGCGGACACAACGGTTCAGCAAATCTTTACTATTGAGGATGGTTTGATCAGTCTTTATGAAATTGGCGATACTGAAACAATCCAAGAGATGATTCAAAAGACGAGAACTTCCAACGAGCAATGAAGGTATCTATTTGGGTAGCTTTAGTGAGTTGATTTAGCCCGTTTAAGCATTTAGTGGCTGATAATAGCCAATATGTAATTTATGAACAGCTTTTGCTAAAATTCCTTAAAATTATGCCCGTTTATAAAACCGTCAAAATTAGTATTATTTGTGTCATAAACCACCCGTTTTGAGACGAATTGAAAGAGTTTTTCTATTTTGCCAACAATTCGGCTTTTGTCCGATGAATTTGCGGCAAGCAATTGAGATATAACTGTTTAGAGATTCGGCTGAATTTTTTATGCGGAATTTAATTCGGTATAATACAAAGTTATGTTGCTCTTGATTTGCCCGAAACGGATCAAAAACTATGGAAGAAATTAAGACTTCGCCCAAACAAACGCACCTTGTAAAAGTCCAACTTGCTGACGGGCGCGTTTCCGACGCTGAACTTGTTTCTTTCGCAAAATACAGTTCTGAGTCTTACGCTGGCGCAACTTGCCTTGAGTTGCAACTTGAAAAAGTCAGACGTTTCTATCACGAATCGCACAGTTATTTTGACGCGCTTATAGAATTGCGAAAAGAATTTGAACCTTTACAGATAAAAGTTTTATGCTATGGAGCGCGAAAAGACGTTTGGGCTTCCGGTATGCAACGAGATATGGGCGCAGGCTTAACAGCTTATCTGCTTTCTGCCAAAGGCGAAGGACGCAAACCCGAACAATCTATTTTTGATTACGCGCCGCCAGAAACAATCGGCACGGTTGACGAGCAACGCAAATATCACGAAGATTGGCTTAACACAAAACGGGCGCAAAAGCCATAAACTTTTGAAAACGAAGTTGCGTGTAGCGAACGGCGCAACATAACAAGTCAATGGACGTGAGGCGGAAACAGCGACTTTGTTTGGAACGTCGTCCTTTTACCTTTAACGGGCTTGGTGGCGGTTTCCGCCCACGTCAGATACTGTGTTGAGTTGTCAAGCGATTTCTATCGCTTTCGCCCAGTTCGGGTCAAACGGCTTTCCTGTTTTGATCACTCCGTAAGCCAAGTGAATCAGCTTTCGCATCGCCGCCCCGATCACTGACATCTTTGATTTACCACGCGTCCGTAGCGGTTCCGCCCACGCTTTGAAAAAGTCGCTGCATCTGAGGGCGGTGATTGCCGGAAAGTAAAGTGCTTTGCGAAGCCGCGCATTCCCAATTTTTGATAAACAAACACGCCCTCTGACGGAAGTTCCCGACCGCCGCTCACGCGGCACGAGTCCGGCGTAGGCGGCGACTTGCCGCGCACTGGTGTATTGCTTGATATTGACTATTTCAGCCAGCAACAGTGCGGCGGTTGTTTCGCCGATGCCGGGAATCGAGTCGAGCAGATCGCTTTGTTCTTTCAAGTCAGGATGATGGTTAATGTGCTGGCGAATCAAGGCTTCGGTCTGTTTGATCTGCTCGATCAGATAAGCAATATGTTCTTCCAAACTTTGCCTGACCGCCGCCGCCGAGACACCCGACGATAAACGGTTTTCTTCCGCCACACGCATCTCGACCAGCGACTCAAGGCGGCGCACAAGAGCTTGCAGTTGGCGCACCTCAGGCGCGGGCGGCTGCCACGCTTTGGGTTGCTGCGCCAGACAAAAGCGGGCGATCAATTCTGCGTCAGCTTTATCTGTTTTCGTCCGCGACAAACCGGCATTGGCAAAAGCTCGGACGGCTGCCGGGTTGACGAGACTGACGAGACGACCGGCTTCAAACAGAAACAGAGCGAGCGGCTCGCCGTAAGTGCCGGTCGCTTCCAGGCAAGCGTGCAGATTGGTGACTTGATGCGAGTCGAGCCAACGAATAAGCTGCTGAAACCCGTGCCGAGTATTAACAAAAACTTTGTGTTTAGCTTTCCCGTTCGGTTTGATTAAACAGACATCGAACTTTAGCTTGGCAATATCAATGCCGAGCGCAGCAGCAGCGATAGCGATAGGTGATTTCATACGATATAAACTCCTTTTGATGATAGTCCTTGCGCGCGCCGGCTCCAGCTTGTAGATGCAAGCTCTGCTTTTTAGAATATGCGGCTTCGGATACTGTGCGAGCTTTATGGTGCGGCAAGTAAGGCGACGAGAGCGCATCTGACGTGCTGACTCTTTAACGGGTCACATCTCAACCACGGCTTCATCGTCGCCCCGATAGCCATCAAAGTTTGCGGCTCTGACGGCTCTCTGTCAACATACAATCTCAATCGTTATGTTGCTTCGCTTGACAACGAAACGATGCCAGAAGATTGGAGTTTAGTTATGAAGTATTTTTTCAAATTATCCTGCCCGTTATTGCTTCTTTTTCTTGTCGTTCCCACTTTGGCGAAAAGTTGGGAGAATGTTTCCCCTTTGATAAGCTGTTGCGGTCAGATTTTCCGGCAACCTAACGCCGCGACCATCAGCGCGAGCCGAGAGCTTAGATGAATTCCCTGCTTGGGTCAATCCGCGCTACCACCTGATTTTAAATCCGGCATCTTTTCCGCTATTTCGGTTTTCAAAGCCCGCCGTAATTTTGTTCTTTCCGAGTTCGACCAATCGCCTTCAACTTTCTTCAATTATTTGCTTTGATTGGTTGAGGTTTGCGAAACGGCATTATTGACCGCACCGGCAGCTTTTTTATTTTTGCGTTGCTTATAGCTCCGGCGCAGAGTATCGACGAGTTTATCAGTCCATTGTTCGAGCAACATTGATTTATCGATTGTTTCGCCTTCGTTTTTCATTTGTTCGATAAATTTATCAATCGCGCTGTTTGTTTCTTCACTGACAGAGAAATTGATTTTAATTCGTTTTTGCTGACGATTTTTTTGTAAGACCGAGTCAATAATGTTTTGAGCAGGCATTTATTTATTCTCCTTTCTATTTTTCATTTTTCTCTTTTTCTCTTTTTCTGCATTATTTATTTACTTATTTTTGGCTTTTGAAAGGGTAATGGAGGAAACAAAAAGAAGTCAAGAGAAGTTCCAGAAAGATATTTAATTTCTTATTTATTTTTCGCTTATTCTTCGTTTATTTTTCTATTTTCTATTTTCTATTTTCTATTTTTCTTTTGTCTTTTCTTTTGTCTCTTCTTTTGGCGAGGGTTTTCGTTTGATTTTCTCCTACATTTTTTCTCTCTTATTCTCTTCTTTACGCGCTTTTTTTACTTTGATTTTTAGATAGCGGCTGATTTATTTTTAGCTTTTTGTCTGATTTTGGATTTGTGAAAATAGGGTTTGCGTATGTTTTGGTTGTAAATTGACTCGTGATTTTGTTTGTTTATTTTCTTATTTTTCGCCCCCTTTTTCTCTAATTTATTATCTGATTCATCTTCTTTTTTTCTTTAATTTTCTGATTTTTGAGATATTTTATTTTGCGGATTTTAGTTTTATTTAGGGAAGCACGAAATTTAACTTTTGCCCCATTTTGAGTTGTGTGATATAAATATGACTGGCAAAAATTAAAGGTAGGGCAAGATACGGCTACGTGCTACCGCACTTCGCCCGACGGGGTTTGCCCCGTCGTCTTGCAAAGCCGAAAATCAGCCGTTTGGAGAGTGTGGAGAAGTGAGCGAAACAGGCGATAAACGAGAGAAGAAAAAACGCGCGTGGAAGTCGCCGGGATTGCCGCGAGTATTTACTGTCAGAGCAAACGAAGATGAATATAAAAGATTAAAGATGTTATCGAAAAAAAGCGGTTTAAGTTTATCGCGTTTGGTAATAGAGGGGACTTTGGAGAACGGCGTAAAGGACGTGAATGCAAGAGACGCGGAAGCGTCACTGCGCGAATCCGAATCGTGGATAATAGAGACATTTATTTTCGAGTTGCGGAGAATCGGAGTGAATTTGAATCAACTAGCCCACGCGCAAAACGCCTATCACAGAGGAGGCAGACAATCGCCGACGGCAGCAGAGATTGAAAGAGTATTGGCGGAGATGGAGAAGCTAATCGGACAGGCGAAGAAAAAGTTATGAGCGTAGCAAAAATGTCAGTCGGAAAAGCGGGCGCAGGCGGAGCTAACGCGAGTTATATCACGCGAGAAAAAGACTGTGAAAAAATCTCGTTCGTTAATATCGAGTTTCCAGAGCAGGAAGGCGAAACCGGAAAAATGGAGCTGCCAGAGGCGCGAACAAACGCGATAGCTTACGCGCACAGCAGAGAAGATATTGAATTGGCAAAAGCCAAACAGCCGAACGCCCGGACGCATTACCGCTTGATTTTGACTTGGGACAGGAAAGAAGAATCAAACAAATGCTCGGAAATGGCGGAGCAGTTTTTAGAAAAGAATTTTGACAAGGCGCGAGCGATAGTTGCAGTTCATCAGGACACAGAACATTCACACGCGCACGTTTGGATAGACGCGAGACAAACGGATGGAAAGAAAATAAATTTACGCGGGGAAAGTTTCAGGACGATAGACGAGAAATGGGCAAAGCAGTTTGATGAGGAATACGAGACGGAATACACGCCGGAGCTAAAACGAAAAAAGGGCGAAACAGCGCAGTGGAAAAAGGACGTAAAAGCGGCGAAAGCCGCAGGACTAGAGCCGCCGCCGAAGCCGGAGCGGACGCAGGACAAATTCAATTATCAGTATTGGCAAACAAAAGAATTGACCGAAAGGGCAGGGCTGGAAAATGAAAAAAGCGGAGTTGGAGAAAATCAACGAGTTGCTGAACTTGAGACTGGACGCGCTCTCGACGAACAACGGCAGCTTGAGCGAGCAGAACAAACTGCTGTGGGAACAGAACGAGCAGCTACGTCAGCAATACAACGTGATGCTGGAGTGGGCGACGACGGAGAACAAGGAACTAGCGGCAATTTACGACGAGAACGAGAGATTACGGAAGGTTTTGAAGAAACGGAACGAGCAAATGACGGAACTTATAAAAGCGGTGAAGGATACGAGTTTGACGGCGAAGAAGGCGCATTACAACGGCTTGATAAGTATGGACTACGCGATGATGAGTATCGAAGCATTGAATATATTGCAGGAGAGAATGATGCAAGCAAATTTAATCAAATCGAACTTTTTAAAAGTGGATATGAAATCTATCAAAGCAACGCGGAAAGCGGCGCAGGAAAAATCGATAGCTTTGAGCAAGGAACTGATTACAGAGAAGAGATAAAGTTTTTTGAGATAACCGACGAAATAACATCTCTTTCTCGCGCGGACTTCGGAATAGACACAGCGACCGGCGCAATGGAAGATGCGTCAATCAGCGCAGAGGACGCAAAATTATTTGCGGCGACGGAAACCACACAGACGGAGCTTGACAATTTAGTAAGCGCAATCAGCGAACAGGGCGACATTGAGACTGACGACAAATTGCCGGAAATTGAAATGGAAGCACCGGAGATAGAAGCGCCGCAGATTGAAGTTGAAAGCAGAGGTTTGTCAATAAGGATGTAAGACCAAAAATCAAAACGCGAGGAAGGGTAAGAAATGAAAAGAAAAACGTCTCAGAGAGGTTCTAAACCACAAGTTTTACCGCTTGAGGAAACAAAGGACGCGAAAACGTCGCAGGGCGATTCAGAATCAGGCTCGAAACTTCAAATACCGAAACTGAAGATACCCGAATTGGTGAACTCGCCGAAATACGGCAAGCCGATGAGAAATTATATTCCGCAGACGCTAGAGGCGTATCGCAAAACAGAGTAGAACCAAAGCGGAGATACTTAAAAGTATTCGAATCGGAGGGAAGCGCAAAAGCCTAAAGACTACACGCATTAAAATAAGGAGTTTCCAACTCAATTATCTTAATGACCTGTTTATCAGTTCACAAAATCGAAAATCTCTACAAACTGCTCGGTAAACCGCTCATCAAGGCTCTGTGACATTTAGACGAATGTGCAGGTTATCGTCAACAGTAGTTACTCGAGGTAACGAGCTTGAGACATTTCTGGACGGCGACGACGCGCCTTCTGGAGATTAAGGTAGTGTCCTAATCTTGTGGTGCTGAAAATAGTTGATTTTGATTTTTAGAAAAAGCGATTTATAAATGTTTCAAAAGTCAGTAAAGAGATTTACTTTTGAGATTTTGATTATGAAACGACTTTTGAAATATTTAAGTCAAATTAATAATTGAATAAGTGTGATGAAAAAATACCGTCTCGAAAACGGGCGGTTACTGATGCTAAATCTGAGGTCTTCAGCTATATCGAAGGCTATTACAATCGAATCAGACTTCATTCCGGAATAGGCTACCGAAGCCCGCTGGAGTTTGAAAAATATTTAGAAAATAAAATGAGCAGTAGGGAGAGTTTTGTGTGCTGAATAACTTGACCGTCTCATCTTCGAGCTGCCGCAGGCGTCTGAGTTCGGCAGTGCCTAAGCCGGAAAACTTCCGCTTCCAGTTGAAAAACGTCGCTTCCGAGATGCCTATCTTGCGACATACTTCGGCGACCGGAATACCCGTTTCCGACTGCTTCAGAGCAAACACGATTTGTTGCTCGGTAAACTTTGATCTTTTCATAACAATTATATCCTCTCATAAATTTCTGGTTTATAATTGCCCGAAAAACTCTAGTTTAGAATTGTCCGATTCTTTGGGGGGAGGTCAATTTAGAAAGGCGGGTCTCGGTCCTCTCATCGGACGACGAACTCTGGGCGCGTTGGTCGCTTTAAATGATGGACTATCTACCATAGACGGAGGAGAGGTCACATCTCCTCAGCAAGCGGTTTACGACCCGAATACCGGCAAGCTGATAGCGGAGAATGTAGGTGTTATTCCCGATATTGAGGTGGATATGCGTCCTGACCTGGTAGCTCGAGGGCTAGACCCGCAACTGGACGCGGCGGTAAAATATTTGATGGAGCAACTTCAGAAATCGCCGCCTAAACCGCGCAGAGAGATCGCATACGCTGATCGCGGAGGAGCAACAAACATTAATAGATTCTTGCCCAATAAACATTAAGGAGATATTGGATCTAGCTGGTGTCAGAGTGATTTGGTTATTGCGTTTGTTCAACCGATTGACATTTCAAGTAACTTGTTGCGCTCTTTGGCATTCAATAGATTTAGTTGATTATCTCAAAAAGGGTCCTTTATGGGACGGTTTGTAAATTGCGCTAAATACCGTCTCGTTCCTTTGACTCTAATCCAGGTATAAAACGTATCACAAACTTATATAACAAAAACATTAAGGCTGTTGGTACAAATGCCGCAAAGAGTACGTGCCTATACCAAACATCGCTTTCTAGTAACGGGACAAACTCGACACCCGGAGGCGGTTGGCAGCCGCCTGAAGCGTAATCAAAAGCCCCGCCCGCATCTAGACATCTATCAATAGTCATCTCTCTAAAAAGCAAAACTGCGAGTAAAAGTGTAATGACTACAAACGCCAGTCTAATTAACTCACCTTACGCGGAGAATTGAATTAGATTCATCTTCTCCAGAGTTTTGAAAGCTGATTGCAGAGCATTGACATATAATTTTGTCTTTAAGGCAAAATGATTTGTCCTGGTCTGGACTTTCAGCATTTCCAGTTTGATATAACCGCACAAAGCGGCGAAAAAATGATTTGTTTGCGTTATTTCTGTCTGCGTCGGTGATTTTGACAGCGACACATTCTGTTTCAACGATTTATGATAACACTCGACGTTCCATCGTCTTTGATAGATTGTCTTTATTTGGTCTCAAAGGTCGGAATCTCAAACGGTTTATTGTAATAAATGTCGAGAATGCCGTTGAAGATGCTTGTATGGGAGTAAACTTTTGCATTCGCGGTATAGGCGACGGCTAGTTTTTCTTCCGGCAGGTAAAATACCGTCGAGCTAAAGCCGTCCATGCCCCCTGAATGCCCATAGACTGTTTTGCCGCCGAGCTTGTTTTCACTCATTCCTATTCCATTTTTCATCTGATTGACGTTCTCCTGCGAAATGAGCTTTCCGTCAAAGAGCGCCTGAATGAATTTGACGAGATCGCTCGGCGTGGAAACAATCGCGCCCGCGCCGCCCGGAATGCTCAAATCGATATGGTCTTGCTGTTTCCAGCCTTCGGCGTACTTATAGGAAAAACTTTCCTTTTTGCTGACGTCGGGTTTTCCCGTGCCGAGATAGGTATCCTTTAGCCCGAGCTTTCCGGTAATTCTTTTCTTTAAGGCGTCCTGATAAGATTTGCCGGCTAACTTTTCGATGACATAACCCAAGAGCACATATGAGGCATTGCTGTAACTGCGTTTTTCGCCCGGCTCGAAATCAGGCGCCCCCTTGGCAATGAAGGCGAGCGTCTCGTCTTTCGTTCTCGCGCTTAACGACCAGGCGGGAAAATCGGGTTCTCTGATAAAGTCGTGAATCCCGCTGCGGTGCGTCAGAATATGCTCGATAGTAATTTTCTTGGCGTTTGGAATCTGCGGGAAGAATTTGTCGAGCGTGTCCGACAGCTTTAATTTTCCTTCCTCGACAAACTGAAAGATCATCGCGGCGGTGAACATTTTGGTAATTGAGCCCACCCGGTATCTGGTCGCCGTGGTCGCAGGCTTTCTCTCGCTGCCGTTGATCTGGCTGTAGCCGACGGCGCGGGTGTAAAGAACGTTTCCGTCTTTGGAAACAGTCAAGCTTCCCATCGCTTTGTTCTTTTCGGCGAGCCGATCAAAAAACCGGTCGAGCTTGGCTTTGTCCGGCGTCTGTGCGGAAACGGCGTTGAACAACGCAAACGTCAGTAAAAATGCGGATAATATTTTAATTTTCATTTGTTTTAACCTTTATTTTTGGTGTGAATGATGTCAATCTCTCAAACCATTACGAAAATCCGCCGGCAAAGTTCCCTTTGACCGGCGAAATTTTTCCATTCGAAAGAAACCGCGATTTTACAAATTTTCCGGCAAAATGAACGCGCCGAGGTGCGGTTTATCGGTATTCAGACAGGTTTGCAGAGCCAGTGTTAAAGCATCGCGCAAATTTTCCGGCGTGATAATGGCGTCAACTAACCCGCGGGCGGCGGCGTGTTTAGCATCGAGCTCACGGTCGTAGGTTTCACGCACTTTATCCATCTCCGCCTTGACCGTCTCGTCGGGTTCTTTGCCTTCCTTTTTGAGCTTTTCGATTTGCGTTCCGAATATCGCCTGCGCTGCTGAATCCCCTTCCATGACGCCCATTCTTCCGGTCGGCAAACTGAAAATAAAATCAGGGTCGAATCCCTGTCCAGCCATCGCGTAATAACCCTAATTAACATTAACTTATTCATTCGAGCTAAACGACAGAGTGTTTCAAAAAGGGTCAGATACTGTTGCCCAATTCATTTTGGTTAAAATAAACCCAATTGAATCACAGGAAATTTAGACATTTGTTTTCAGTTTTATAGGCAAATTTGAATTGGGCAACAGTATCGGGTCATTTTTGAGACAATTAAAAGTATAGCACCACAAGATTAGGACGATACTAAAAATTTGATGAAAACAGCCGGTGAAGCTCACGCGAAAAACAGCAAACTGAACGCGACCAAAAAAGGTATAATCAGCAGGGAAGCAGCAAAAACATTAAACGCCGAGCTAGAACCATTGCCGAACGGGAACGACGCGCCTTTTGGAGATTGAAGTTTTTTTCCGCCAGCCGCTTGTTTTGTTTTTGAATAAATATTTTTACAATTTCAGCAACGCAAAATTGTAAAAGCTTGGAAAGTTAAAATGTTAGGTTGCTGAAATCATAGAACTGTGAAATGATACTGACAATTTTGTAGGGAGAAGCTAATGCTCATTTCAATCGCAAGTTTCAAAGGCGGAGTAGGAAAAACGACAACCGCAGTTCATCTTTCGGCATACTTTCAAAAAAAGGGAAAAACCGTTTTAGTTGACGGCGACCCGAACCGTTCCGCGCTTGCTTGGAGTGAGCGCGGGAATTTTCCTTTTCAGGTAATAAACGAAAGCGAGCTTGCCACCCGCGCCGGAGATTTTAGCAGCATTATCATTGACACACCGGCGCGACCGTCAGCCGAAGAACTCAAAACGCTTTCCGCAGAAAGCGATTTGCTTTTAATTCCAACTAAACCCGATGCTTTGAGCCTTGACGCGCTTTTAAAGATTGTCGCCAGCTTGCAAAGTTTCGATGCTAAAAATTACAAAGTTTTATTAACCTTAGTGCCGCCGAGAAGCAACGCCGCGAGAGATGCAAAGGCGATGCTCGACGAAATCAAAGTTCCCTACTGCAAAACGCAAATACACCGGCGGGCGATTTGCGAAAGAGCAGCTCTGCAAGGCAAGACGGTTGACAATTTGAGAGACGGACAAGCAGCTTGGGAAGAATTTACTATGCTTGGAAAGGAGATTTTTAAACGATGAGCAAAAATAGATTTGCAGGATTACAGGCAGTCAAACAGTTACAGGACACCAAACAAATTGAGGTAAAGAAAGCACCACAGAATACAGTCTTTGAACAATCGCCGGTGAAAATCGAACCGAAAAATAACGGAAGCGATGACGCGACCGCGCCGAGACGGGGCAGACCGAACGGAAAGCGCAGTAATGTCGAGTTTCAACAGGTAACGGCTTATATTCGCCGCGATACTTACCGGCGAGTTTCAATAAAACTTTTAGACCGCGAAAATAAAGGTGAATTTAGCGAGTTGATTGAAGAATTATTAAAGAAGTGGATTGAAGAATAATTTTAGGTTTTTAACATTTTACAATTTCAGCAACGCAAAAACGCAAATGAAGTCAAAGGAGCAAATAGCAAAGGAAAAGCCGCGCCGCAGAAAACGCGAGAAGTCTAAAAATTTTGAGCAGCTTGAAGCAACCAAGCCGATTCAGCTTACTTTGTTTGATTTAGAACCGGGTGAAGATAATTACTCGCAATCAATAGAGCTTTACGATTTTATACCAAAGTATGTTTGGGGAAAAGTTGAAAGGCTTAACGGAAAATTCTTAGACAGCTTGAAACGTGATTTCGAGTGCAGAGGCAGAAAATACCATTTAACTTTGATGCCAGCCAGAATAGAATTAGCGGAGGGTTCTAAAGAGTTTTACCCGTCGAAAAGGGAAGAACTCGTAGAAGATGCTTTACGCAAACTAATGACTGAGCGGCAAAGTTTAATGCTGGACGGAGAAGCTGGAATAGTTTTCACACTCTACCAACTTCAAAAAGAATTAAAGGAGAAAGGTCATAGTCTTGATTACGACCAATTAAAAGAATCTTTAGAAATATTAGCGAAAGTGGATATTGAAATACAGTCTGAAGACAAAGAAACGCAACTTTTCTTTAGTCCGATTGAAACGCTAGGCTTAAAAGGGAAAGGCAGCGAAACGCAAACCTTTGTTAGATTCTCGCCGCTCGTTACGCACAGCATTAAATCCGGGACTTACCGACTAATCAATTACGACAAAGTTATGAGTTACCGGAGCGTTATTGCCCGGCAGCTTCACAAAAGAATGTCGCACCATTTCACGCAGGCGAGCTTTACGGAATCCTACGAGATTCTTTTGACAACCATAGTTAGAGATTTTGGACTAACACCGCAGAAGCGGATACAGCAGAACTTAGTTGAAGTTGAAAACGCTATAGAGGAGATGAAGCAAAACGATGTCGTTCTAAACTGTAAAGTAGAAAAGATATTCGATACCAAACCAAGAACGAAATTGATTGATGCAAAATTCAAATTTCAGCCGCATTTTGATTTTATCACTGACGTGAAAAGAGCAAACGCAAGAGCAAAAAAAGTGCGCGGGCTAACTTAAAAGGTATCTAGTTCTGACCTACACTTTATCTAGTTTTGACCTACACTTTTACCTAGTTTTGACATACACTTTATCTAGTTCTGACATACACTAGCATTTTTTTATAGTTTTTGATGAAGTTTTCCACAGGGAGAGCAGAGAAAGTATCTAGTTTTGACCTACACAATATATAGTTCTGACCTACACTTAGGCAAAAAGTATCTAGTTTTGACCTACACAATATATAGTTCTGACCTACACTTAGGCAAAAAGTAAGATTTTTGGGCAAGTTTTTGGGAGTTTTTAACAGAAATAAAGAGGCGTTATCTAGTTTTGACATACACATAGCGTCCGATAACTACTTGAAAATAAAGGAGATATTTTCTCAAAACCACGCCTATCCTTCTTAACCTTTATTTTAACCTTTATTTAAACTTATTCTTAACCCTTGTGTTATCGGACGCAATTAAAAGATTAAAAAGACAGATTAATTTTTGAACTGAGAAAATGGTAAAATTGTAATCAAATTTAAGAATTTCAAGAGGAAAAATTTATGAGTATCGCAATTACAGTTGAGTTGCCGGAATCAGTCGCTGCGCTGCTGGGTAAATCGTCGAATTTATCGCGCACGGCTTTGGAATCAATTGCGCTCGAAGCGTATCGCTCGAATCGTCTCAGCACGTTTCAGGTCAGAGAATTGCTCGGCTTTGAAACACGGCTCGAACTCGACGCTTTTCTCAAAGCCCACAAAATCGAACTCGAATACAGCTTTGAAGATTTAGAGCGTGAGCAAGCCGCGCTCGATCATTTATTGAAAAAATGATTATTGTTTCCGACACTTCGCCGCTTAATTATTTAGTCTTGGTTGACTATGTGGAAGTTCTGCCGCAACTTTTCGGACAAATTATTATTCCGCAGGCGGTTTTTGATGAACTAAGCCACGCCAAAACACCTGCGCCCGTCAAAAAATGGCTCGGAACAAAACCTGTCTGGCTTGAAGTTCGCGCATCGCAAACACAACCTAAAAATAAATTTGAAAAGTTGGACTACGGCGAGCGCGAAGCCATCCAGATTGCCGAAGAAATCGGCGCAGACGCTCTTTTAATAGATGAAACAGACGGACGGCGCGAAGCTGCAAGGCTCGGATTTCTCACCATCGGCACGTTAGGCGTGCTTGACCGCGCCGCCGAGACAAATTTAATTTCATTCGCCGAAGCAATTGACAGACTACGAAAAACTCCGTTCCGAGAACCAAAACAGATTGTCGAAGCCTTACTCAATAAACACAAATAAAGAGTAGATCAGCAACAATATTGTTATCCAATTCCAAGAACAAAAAATCAATTAGACATTACAGTTAGATTTGTTCTTTCCTTAAAAACCGAAAACCACCAATTTTTCTAGCAAAGCTAATTCCTAATTAGACAAAACAGTTATTTTGTCTAATAGAAATACTCTGTTATTTTGTCGCTTTCGTCTTTTTCTTTGTCGGAACATTGAACACCATAACAGCAAGCTGTAATTCACGGTTGGCATCTTCCGATTGCTGAAACACATAATGAAAAATAGTTTCGTCTGATTTTCCTTCCGTTCGCTTATACTTGGGATGCTTTGGAGTAGCCGTTTCTATAGTGGAAAGCACATCTGAGAAGTTCTGATTGCGATTAAAAACTAAAATAGCCGTTTTAGTGTCGCGCCAACTCACATACCTATCAACTAGTTGGTCAATCGTTTCAAGAAATGCCTGTTCTCCTTTCCAAAATTTACACTCTGCAATAAATACATTTTTGCCTTCAGATGAAATTAAAATGTCAGTTTTGCCTTCATAATTAAAAGTTTCACCCGTTGCCTGTCCTTCATATTGTGCATTGAGTTGAACAAGGAAGTGAGTCCGAAGGGCTTCTTCATCCATACTTTCAAAAGCGTGAGGGCTTTTTTCCATCACGAAAACCATATTTTTCATTATCGAAAGAATTCTTTCGTATTCCATTGAGGCTAATATAGGCTCAGGCTTAAAAGGTGCAGAAGTAGCTTTGGGTTTCTCTATACGTGGATTTTGGCGTGATACCGGAACCGCATAAGTAGTTGGAGCATCACCACGTTTTTTGATTGGTAAACCAAGAGATTCAGCCATTCCAGCACCAGCCAGAATTTTACTTTTCCTTTGGGTAATATGAGTTTTAATTATGCCCTCTAAAGAATCGTTAAACTGTTTCACACTTTCCGAGAGCCACCCTAAGTATTGTTTGATTTCATTTACAGTCTTTGAGTATTCAGCCTTGATAGCTCCACCGTTTGCCTCAACTTGTTCATAAGTTAAACGTAATTCGCTGCCGACTATATTAGCGCGGGGAAGCACCATAGAATAGGTTGAAGGGCGTATTTGAAAAAAACCAGCATCTCCACTAAAAGGAACAGCAATAACCGTTTTTATTCCTTCGATGTAGAATGGTTGACTTCTATCATAAATTCCACGCATCGGATCACGGCTAACATCAATTTTAGTTTCTTGTTGTTCAGCAACGTGAATCTCTGAGTCGAGAATTTCCGGCACATCCAGCCGAAGTTTATCAACAAGCCATTTAATTAGATCGGTTTCACTGGTGTTCAATAAGTAGTTTGATTCAAGAGCATAAATCTCTTTCTTAATCGCTTCCTTTTGATTTTCTAAAACATTGTAAATATCTCCATCATTGAAGAGAACTTGACGGCTCATATTGCACCTCGAAAATTTATGTTTCTTCCGCGCAACATTTTATCACGCAGTAATCAATTTGTAATTTCGCGTTGTAATTTCAAGACCAATTCATTAGACAAAAGATTTGTTTTGTCTAATAATTTTTTACTATGGATTTTGACGAATTAGAACAATATCGAACAGGCAAATCCGAAGAAGGACACGATCAGTTTAGCGTTTCGTTGAAACTCGATGAAGACGGTTTGATCGGAAGAGAATGTTCAAACGAAGACTGCGAAACAAAATACTTCAAAATGAGTATGACGATTCCCGACGAGATGGAAAACGTTATCGGTGATTTTTCTCAATATGAATTGACTTGTCCTTACTGTGGAACGCTCGACAATATGCAGCACTTTCACACAACGGAACAAATCGAATGGATCAAATCAATGATGATTCGAGGGATTCATAAAACTTTCCAAAATATGCTTGGGAAAACTTTTGGCAACCGTCCAAAATCACGCGGCGGTATGTTTTCTATCAGTATTGAATACAAAAAAGGCTCTTTGCCGTCGGTAAGACATTACGCAGAGGAAAAACTAAAACAAGAAGTTGTTTGCGATAAATGCATATTCAACTATGCAATTTACGGAGTTTCTTTTCATTGTCCGCTTTGCGGAAAGGGAAACATTTTACAGCATTTTGAGCGCAGCTTAGAAACAATCAAAATTCTAGTAAGTGAATCTGAAAGAATCGGTAAAGAACACGGTGCGCGGGTTGCAGAATCAATGCTAGGAAACGCACTTGAAGATGTAATAGGTTTATTTGAAGGTTTTCTGAAATACGCTTATCGCTACGCAATTCGTAAAAAGCACACAAAAGAGGATGCCGAAAAATTAATTCAAAAGATTAGGGTTAATTTTCAACGTCTAACCGGCGCGGAAGAATTTTTTCGGCGTGATCTTGCAATAGAAGTTTTTCAGAATTTAACAGTCCCGGAGCGCGAATCTTTAGAACTGTCGTTCGCAAAGCGGCACGTTCTCACTCATAATCTTGGCTTGATTGATGAGAAATATAGGGACAAAGCGCAAAGATGGGAGCGAGTAAGTTCAGAGTTAGTTATTGAGCCGGACGACGTTTTAACCGCCCTAGAATCAGTTCGGAAAGTTGTTTCTTATACTTTGACTGAAATAATTCCAGTATGACAAACAAAGCCCGGAGAACTGAAACAATAAAGTTTTTGACGTTTGACGAAACCAAGCGGCTTTTTGAAAATATAACCAGTAAGCGCGATAAAGCTATTTTTCTTTTAGCTTATCGGCACGGACTCAGAGCCAGTGAGATCGGATTACTCAGACACAGCGACCTTGACCTTAAAACTTTGCGGGTAATGATTCACCGCAAAAAAGGCAGCCTTTCCGGTGAGCATCCTTTGCAAGCCGATGAAGTAAGAGTATTAAAAGCCTACTTAAAAACCCGGAGCGATAGCTTGCCGTATCTTTTCCCAAGTCGGAAAGGTTCGCCCATCAGCCGGGCAATGCTCGACGTTTTAATAAAAGGTTATGGAGAAAAAGCGAAATTGCCGGAAGACAAAAGGCACTTTCACGTTTTGAAACATTCAATAGCTACACACCTTTTAGACAAAGGCGCAGAGCTTCGATTTTTACAGGATTGGTTAGGACACGCGAACATTCAAAACACTGTAATTTACGCTCAAATATCAATCGGAAACCGAGAAGCGAAAGCGAGAGAGCATTTCCTTAAAATGCCGAAGTTTTAATAGTGAACAAAAACAATGATGGATAACGAAACTAAAAAAACACTTTGGGCGACGGCTGACAAACTGCGCTCAAATATGGATGCCGCAGAATATAAGCACATCGTTTTAGGCTTAATTTTTGTGAAATATATTTCGGATTCATTTGCCGAACACCGAGCCAATTTAGAAAAGCGATTTGCCGATCCGACCGATGATTATTTTATCGAAGATGAAGAGTTTCGGCAGTCAGACCTTGAGGAACGCGACTATTACACGGAAGCAAATGTTTTTTGGGTTCCAGAATCTTCACGTTGGGAAATAATTAGAGAACAGGCGAAGCAGCCAACTATCGGAAAGATTATTGATGATGCGCTAGTAGAAATTGAAGGCGAAAATCCGCGATTGAAAGGAATTCTCGATAAACGGTTTGCCCGGACGCAGCTTGAACCCGGCAAACTTGGCGAGTTGATTGATGAGATTTCTAAAATTGGTTTCAGCGGAAACGGTCATAAATCAAAAGACCTTTTGGGCGAAGTTTACGAGTATTTTTTAGGGCGGTTTGCGAATGCCGAAGGAAAGAAAGGCGGACAATTCTACACACCGGCATCAGTCGTAAAAGTTTTGGTTGATGTTCTCGCCCCGCACAAAGGCAAGGTTTACGATCCTTGTTGCGGTTCGGGCGGAATGTTTGTGCAGTCTGAAAAGTTTATGGAATCGCACGGCGGACGCTCTGGTGATATTTCCATTTACGGACAGGAAAGCAATCCGACGACGTGGCGACTGGTTGCAATGAATTTAGCGATTCGCGGAATGGATTTTAATTTAGGGAAAGAACCCGCCGACACTTTTTTAAGAAATCAGCATCCAGACCTTCGCGCCGATTACATAATGGCAAATCCGCCGTTTAATATCTCCGATTGGTGGAACGCCCGGCTAGAAGGCGATGCGCGTTGGGAATTTGGAACGCCGCCGCAGTCAAACGCAAATTATGCTTGGCTTCAGCATATTTATTATCATCTCAGCCCACGCGGACGTGCCGGAGTCGTTTTAGCCAATGGTTCGATGTCTTCGGCACAGAATAACGAAGGCACGATTCGCCGGGAGATGATTGAGCAAGACACTATCGAATGTATGGTTTCTTTGCCCGCACAGTTATTTTTTAACACGCAAATACCGGCGTGTTTGTGGTTTTTGAATAAAGATAAAAAAGCGAGCGGGCGCGATTGCACCGGCGAAATTCTTTTTATTGATGCGCGGCAACTTGGCAGACTCGAAAATCGCGTCAACCGCGTTTTTGACGACTCAGATATTCAGAAAATTGCCGAAACTTATCACGCTTGGAAACAAACGGGCGAGATAGAGAAACCATACGAAGATGTTTTAGGTTTTTGTAAATCTGTAAGCCTTGAAGAAATAGCTTCACACGATTACACGCTAACACCGGGTCGTTATGTAGGCGCGGAAGTTCTTGAGGATGACGACGAAGTTTTCACGGAAAGAATGGCGCGATTGACAAGTGAACTCACCGCGCAATTTGAAAAAAGTTCCGAGCTTGAAACAGAAGTTAAGCAAAATTTGGCGAGCATTGGATTTCAACTAGAACTTAATAACAAATGAAAAATTGGAAAACCTGCGAATTAGGAGATTTAATCACATTTCAGCGTGGACACGACTTGTCAAAATCGCAAGTTGTTACCGGGCAATATCCGATTGCAGGTTCAAATGGAATTATCGGCTATCATCACAAATTTACAACGAAAGCTCCTAGTATAACGATTGGTCGAAGTGGAAACATTGGAAATCCGCATTTATACGAAGTTGATTTTTGGGCGCACAACACAGCTTTATACATAAAAGAGTTCAAAAATTCAGACCCGAAATTTATTTTTTATTTACTTAAAACGCTGGATTTTACAGGACACAATTCTGGAAGTGCTGTTCCGAGTTTGAATAGAAATTTTATTCATCCGATGAAAGTGTTCGTTCCCGAATCAATCGAAGAGCAAAAGGCAATCGCCAGAATTCTTTCATCGTTAGACGATAAAATCGAACTTAACCGGCGAATCAATGAAACTTTGGAAGCGACAGCCCGAATTTTGTTTAAGGCGTGGTTTATAGATTTTGAGCCTACTCGCGCAAATATAGAAACCCGTCCATCTAAAAGTGTTTCGCCCGATATGGCTAAACTCTTTCCGTCAGAATTTGAAAACGGCATTCCGAAAGGTTGGCGAGAAATAAAGCTTGGAGAATTGATAGATACAATTTCAGTTACACACAAGTTTCCTAAAGATGAAATTATTTTTCTTAATACTTCTGATATTTCGGACGGACAAGTTCTTTCTAGTAAATACTCAAAGGTTGAAGGTTTGCCGGGACAAGCTAAAAAGAGCATTAAGAAAAACGACATTCTTTACAGCGAAATACGACCTGCTAACAAAAGATTTGCTTATATTGATTTTGATGCTGATGATTATGTCGTTTCAACAAAGTTAATGGTTTTAAGGACGAAAAGTTTTGTTGATTCTATTTTAATTTACGATTTTTTGAAAAGCGAAGAAGTCGTGAGCCATTTGCAAATGTTAGCTGAATCACGTTCAGGAACTTTCCCCCAAATTACATTTGAGCAAATCAAAAGGTTAGAAATACTTATTCCAAATCTAGAAGTTCTAGAAATCTACACGCGCTTTTTGAAGTCAATTTTTGAAAAGACAAATCAAAATGTTAGACAAAACCAAAAACTAGCTGAAATCAGAGATTCATTATTACCGCGTCTTATTTCGGGGAAAATTCCTGTTAGCAAAATTGAAAATGAAGCTAAGGGGGAAAATGAATGAGACGGTTAAAAGGTTGGGAAGACAGCACATTTGACCTCATACTTCACGCTGAAACCTGCTATCGAAAAGGAAGCGATTTTGACCGTCGGATTGCTTTAATTCTTTTTGATAATTCAATCGAAACGGCGATTATTACACACTTAAATTTACACCCGGATCAGCGCAAAAATGTAATATATACGAGAGCAGACGTAGATATTTGGTCTAAAACATTTCATTCAAAACTCGATTTTCTTTTTAACAAATTTATCACTGATAACGGTTGCGTCGTTTCATTTGAAAGAGCCGATTTAATTCATTGCCACGATATTAGAAACGGGCAGTATCACGGCGGCACGGCGACAATTCCACGCGCCCGCGACCTTGACGATGCAAGAAGCTCGGCGTTGGAAATTTTTGCAATACTTTTTGACTTTCCAGACGTAGCGGATTTAGTCGAAATCAGAATTGCAGAATTAGACCCGACGAAAGAATTTCCAAAGCGCACCGGCGAAGATGACAAATTGATTGATGAAGAATTTGGAACGCTCCGAATTGCTGGACAAATCTACTACACAAGCGAAGTTCTTTACGGCGTTGACCCATTTGCTTACGGTAATGTTGCAGCAAATTTGAAAGCGGGAATTAAGCCAAGTGATGAAGATGTCATAATTGATGGCGGAACTTTCTAGTCAAAGCCAATAACTTGGAAGAGATATGACAATAAACGAAGCAGCCTTAGAAGAAGCGGTTTTGTCTTGGCTTGAAGAGCTTGGCTATTCAATCAAGAACGGATTAGACATTGCTCCCGAAACACCGGAAGCCGAGCGGACGGATTACCGGCAAGTTATTTTGCTCGAAAGACTGAGAACTAAGTTATTTGAGATTAACCCAGAAATTCCCGCCGTTGCTATTGAAGACTCTATCAGCCAAGTTTCTAATCTCAATTCCCCTTCCCTTCTGCAAAATAACCGCGAATTTCACCGTTTATTACGCGACGGAGTAAAGGTTGAATACCAAAAAGACGGTGAAACCGTCGGCGATTTTATGCGGCTTTTTGATTTTGATAATTTCGAGCATAACGAATTTTTAGCCGTCAACCAGTTTTCAATCAAAGGCGCAAAACATACCAAACGCCCGGACATTATCGTTTTTATAAACGGCTTGCCGATTGCCGTTATTGAACTCAAAAACCCGGCGGACGTGAAAACCAATATTGTTAGTTCGTTTCACCAACTCCAAACTTATAAAGAAACAATTCCTGACCTTTTCAATACCAACGAAATTTTAGTCATTGCTGATGGGCGCGAAGCACGAGCCGGAAGCCTTACCGCCGATATTGAACGCTTTACGGCTTGGCGCACGATTGACGGAGTAAAAACCGACCCGCTTGGAAAATCGAACGAAACCGAAACTTTGATTCGCGGACTTTTCCAACGTGATTTTTTGCTTGAATACATCCGGGATTTTGTGATTTTTGAGGATGACGGCGAGATCGTTAAAAAGATTGCTGCTTATCATCAATTTCACGCCGTTAGAAAATCATACCGGGAAACTGTCGAAGCAATAACCGGCGAAGGAAAAATAGGCGTTGTTTGGCACACACAAGGGAGCGGAAAAAGTATTTCGATGGCTTTTTATGCCGGAAAGATTATCACCGCGCCGGAGATGAAAAACCCGACTATCGTAGTTGTTACCGATAGAAACGATCTGGACGGGCAGCTTTTCAAAACCTTCAGCGATGCGAAAGAGTTAATGCGCGAAACGCCGAAGCAAGCCGATACGCGGCAGGAAATGCGCGAGCTTCTACAAGACCGACCATCAGGCGGCGTAATTTTTACGACGATTCAAAAGTTTTCACCGTTTGAAGCCGAAAAGGATTTTCCGATACTTTCCGAGCGTCAAAATATAATTGTTATCGCGGACGAAGCCCACCGCACTCAATACGGATTACGGGCGCGAATTGACCAAAAAAGCGGCGAAATAAAATACGGCTATGCTCATTATTTGCGCGAAGCTCTGCCAAACGCTTCTTTTATCGCTTTCACCGGAACGCCGGTTTCAGCGACCGACCGCGACACACGCGGAGTTTTCGGCGATTACATAGATATTTACGATATGAAGCAATCGCAGGACGACGGCGCGACCGTGCCGATCTACTACGAAAGCCGATTAGCAAAATTGAATCTAAAGGAAGAAGAGTTACCCCAAATTGACGCGGAAACTGACGAATTAACGGAAGACGAAGAAGAAAGCGCACAAGCCCGTTTGAAAACGAAATGGGCAGCCCTTGAAAAAATCGTTGGTTCGGATTCGCATTTGAAAAAAATTGCCGCCGATTTTGTAACCCATTTTGAAGAACGCCTTTCAACAATGGAAGGTAAAGCAATGATCGTTTGTATGAGCCGAGAAATTTGCGTTCGGCTTCACGATGAAATTATAGCTTTGCGTCCCGAATGGCAGGACGAAGACCCGACCAAAGGCAATATCAAAGTAATTATGACGGGTTCGAGTAGCGATAAAGCACTTTTGCGACCGCATATTTACTCAAAACAAACCAAGAAGGATTTAGAGAAAAGATTCAAAGACGCAAAGGACGATTTCAAAATAGCGATTGTCCGCGATATGTGGCTAACCGGCTTTGATGCTCCTTCCCTTCACACGATTTATATTGATAAACCGATGCGCGGACATACTCTAATGCAAGCCATCGCTCGCGTGAATCGCGTTTTCAAAGATAAGCCGGGCGGTCTGGTTGTTGATTACATTGGAATCGGACAAGAGCTAAAAGCCGCGCTGAAGGAATACACCGCCACCGGCGCAAAAGGCGAGCTTTTCAGCGATGTTTCCGAACGCGCACTTCCCTTGCTTATTCAAGAAATTAGCGTTGTTCGCGGGTTATTTCACGGCTTTGATTATCAAGACTTTGAAACCGAAGCATTAGAATTAATGCCTTATGCAGCCGACCATATTTTAGAGCAGATGGACGGAAAAAATCGTTTATCTCAGCACGTTGGAAACTTAACCAAACAATTCGCGCTTTGTTGCACGTTGGATGAGGCAGTGAAATACCGCGAAGAAATAGCTTTCTTTCAAGCGATAAAAGCCTACATCAGCAAACCCGGCGAAACGCAGAAACAAATTTCCAACGAGAAACGAGAACACGCTTTGCGGCAGATCGTCAGCCGCGCCGTTGTATCGGATGAGGTTTTAGATATTTTTGATACTGTCGGACTTAAAAAGCCAAATATCGGTATTTTATCCGAAGAGTTTTTAGACGAAGTGCGATTAATGCCGCAGAAGAATTTAGCGGTTGAACTTCTGGAAAGACTTTTGAAAATGGAAATCAAAACGCGCTTTTCCGAAAACGTCGTGCAAAACAAAAAGTTTTCCGATCTACTCAAGCAATCGCTTAACAGGTATCACAACCGGGCAATAGAAACCGTTCAGGTTATCGAAGAACTTCTAAAAATGGCGAAGGAGTTCAACGCCGTTGCCAGTCGCGGAGAGCAGCTAGGATTAAGCGATGATGAAGTAGCCTTTTACGACGCGCTCGAAACTAACGAGGCTTCCGTGCGCGATTTAGGCGATGATACTTTGAAAAAAATAGCGGTCGAATTAACCGAGAGTTTGCGGAAAAACACCACAATAGATTGGGCAGTTCGTGAAACTGTCCGGGCAAGACTTCGATTGATGGTTAAAAGGATTTTGAGAAAATACAAATACCCGCCCGACCAAGAGAAACGAGCAATCGAAATCGTTTTGGAACAGGCGGAAACCCTTTCAGAATCTTGGGTTTAGCGTAACTATTCAGGTATCTGAAGCAATGTTGTATTATAAAAATATGTCGATGCAACAGAAGCAATTTTTGCAAAACTTATATGATGCCTTTAACAAACGCGAGATTGAAACAATCATTTCCTTGATGCGCCCGGACGTAAAATGGGCGAACGGGTTGGAAGGCGGTTTCGTTTATGGACGCGACGCGGTGCGCGAATACTGGACTAATCAATTTAAGGATATTCAACCAGAGCTTGAAACCTTAAAATTCGAGACGGACGAAAACAATCGGAACGTCGTTACCGTTCATCAAATCATCAGAGATTTGCAAGGCAATTTGCTCGCGGACACAACGGTTCAGCAAATCTTTACTATTGAGGATGGTTTGATCAGTCTTTATGAAATTGGCGATACTGAAACAATCCAAGAGATGATTCAAAAGACGAGAACTTCCAACGAGCAATGAAGGTATCTATTTGGGTAGCTTTAGTGAGTTGATTTAGCCCGTTTAAGCATTTAGTGGCTGATAATAGCCAATATGTAATTTATGAACAGCTTTTGCTAAAATTCCTTAAAATTATGCCCGTTTATAAAACCGTCAAAATTAGTATTATTTGTGTCATAAACCACCCGTTTTGAGACGAATTGAAAGAGTTTTTCTATTTTGCCAACAATTCGGCTTTTGTCCGATGAATTTGCGGCAAGCAATTGAGATATAACTGTTTAGAGATTCGGCTGAATTTTTTATGCGGAATTTAATTCGGTATAATACAAAGTTATGTTGCTCTTGATTTGCCCGAAACGGATCAAAAACTATGGAAGAAATTAAGACTTCGCCCAAACAAACGCACCTTGTAAAAGTCCAACTTGCTGACGGGCGCGTTTCCGACGCTGAACTTGTTTCTTTCGCAAAATACAGTTCTGAGTCTTACGCTGGCGCAACTTGCCTTGAGTTGCAACTTGAAAAAGTCAGACGTTTCTATCACGAATCGCACAGTTATTTTGACGCGCTTATAGAATTGCGAAAAGAATTTGAACCTTTACAGATAAAAGTTTTATGCTATGGAGCGCGAAAAGACGTTTGGGCTTCCGGTATGCAACGAGATATGGGCGCAGGCTTAACAGCTTATCTGCTTTCTGCCAAAGGCGAAGGACGCAAACCCGAACAATCTATTTTTGATTACGCGCCGCCAGAAACAATCGGCACGGTTGACGAGCAACGCAAATATCACGAAGATTGGCTTAACACAAAACGGGCGCAAAAGCCATAAACTTTTGAAAACGAAGTTGCGTGTAGCGAACGGCGCAACATAACAAGTCAATGGACGTGAGGCGGAAACAGCGACTTTGTTTGGAACGTCGTCCTTTTACCTTTAACGGGCTTGGTGGCGGTTTCCGCCCACGTCAGATACTGTGTTGAGTTGTCAAGCGATTTCTATCGCTTTCGCCCAGTTCGGGTCAAACGGCTTTCCTGTTTTGATCACTCCGTAAGCCAAGTGAATCAGCTTTCGCATCGCCGCCCCGATCACTGACATCTTTGATTTACCACGCGTCCGTAGCGGTTCCGCCCACGCTTTGAAAAAGTCGCTGCATCTGAGGGCGGTGATTGCCGGAAAGTAAAGTGCTTTGCGAAGCCGCGCATTCCCAATTTTTGATAAACAAACACGCCCTCTGACGGAAGTTCCCGACCGCCGCTCACGCGGCACGAGTCCGGCGTAGGCGGCGACTTGCCGCGCACTGGTGTATTGCTTGATATTGACTATTTCAGCCAGCAACAGTGCGGCGGTTGTTTCGCCGATGCCGGGAATCGAGTCGAGCAGATCGCTTTGTTCTTTCAAGTCAGGATGATGGTTAATGTGCTGGCGAATCAAGGCTTCGGTCTGTTTGATCTGCTCGATCAGATAAGCAATATGTTCTTCCAAACTTTGCCTGACCGCCGCCGCCGAGACACCCGACGATAAACGGTTTTCTTCCGCCACACGCATCTCGACCAGCGACTCAAGGCGGCGCACAAGAGCTTGCAGTTGGCGCACCTCAGGCGCGGGCGGCTGCCACGCTTTGGGTTGCTGCGCCAGACAAAAGCGGGCGATCAATTCTGCGTCAGCTTTATCTGTTTTCGTCCGCGACAAACCGGCATTGGCAAAAGCTCGGACGGCTGCCGGGTTGACGAGACTGACGAGACGACCGGCTTCAAACAGAAACAGAGCGAGCGGCTCGCCGTAAGTGCCGGTCGCTTCCAGGCAAGCGTGCAGATTGGTGACTTGATGCGAGTCGAGCCAACGAATAAGCTGCTGAAACCCGTGCCGAGTATTAACAAAAACTTTGTGTTTAGCTTTCCCGTTCGGTTTGATTAAACAGACATCGAACTTTAGCTTGGCAATATCAATGCCGAGCGCAGCAGCAGCGATAGCGATAGGTGATTTCATACGATATAAACTCCTTTTGATGATAGTCCTTGCGCGCGCCGGCTCCAGCTTGTAGATGCAAGCTCTGCTTTTTAGAATATGCGGCTTCGGATACTGTGCGAGCTTTATGGTGCGGCAAGTAAGGCGACGAGAGCGCATCTGACGTGCTGACTCTTTAACGGGTCACATCTCAACCACGGCTTCATCGTCGCCCCGATAGCCATCAAAGTTTGCGGCTCTGACGGCTCTCTGTCAACATACAATCTCAATCGTTATGTTGCTTCGCTTGACAACGAAACGATGCCAGAAGATTGGAGTTTAGTTATGAAGTATTTTTTCAAATTATCCTGCCCGTTATTGCTTCTTTTTCTTGTCGTTCCCACTTTGGCGAAAAGTTGGGAGAATGTTTCCCCTTTGATAAGCTGTTGCGGTCAGATTTTCCGGCAACCTAACGCCGCGACCATCAGCGCGAGCCGAGAGCTTAGATGAATTCCCTGCTTGGGTCAATCCGCGCTACCACCTGATTTTAAATCCGGCATCTTTTCCGCTATTTCGGTTTTCAAAGCCCGCCGTAATTTTGTTCTTTCCGAGTTCGACCAATCGCCTTCAACTTTCTTCAATTATTTGCTTTGATTGGTTGAGGTTTGCGAAACGGCATTATTGACCGCACCGGCAGCTTTTTTATTTTTGCGTTGCTTATAGCTCCGGCGCAGAGTATCGACGAGTTTATCAGTCCATTGTTCGAGCAACATTGATTTATCGATTGTTTCGCCTTCGTTTTTCATTTGTTCGATAAATTTATCAATCGCGCTGTTTGTTTCTTCACTGACAGAGAAATTGATTTTAATTCGTTTTTGCTGACGATTTTTTTGTAAGACCGAGTCAATAATGTTTTGAGCAGGCATTTATTTATTCTCCTTTCTATTTTTCATTTTTCTCTTTTTCTCTTTTTCTGCATTATTTATTTACTTATTTTTGGCTTTTGAAAGGGTAATGGAGGAAACAAAAAGAAGTCAAGAGAAGTTCCAGAAAGATATTTAATTTCTTATTTATTTTTCGCTTATTCTTCGTTTATTTTTCTATTTTCTATTTTCTATTTTCTATTTTTCTTTTGTCTTTTCTTTTGTCTCTTCTTTTGGCGAGGGTTTTCGTTTGATTTTCTCCTACATTTTTTCTCTCTTATTCTCTTCTTTACGCGCTTTTTTTACTTTGATTTTTAGATAGCGGCTGATTTATTTTTAGCTTTTTGTCTGATTTTGGATTTGTGAAAATAGGGTTTGCGTATGTTTTGGTTGTAAATTGACTCGTGATTTTGTTTGTTTATTTTCTTATTTTTCGCCCCCTTTTTCTCTAATTTATTATCTGATTCATCTTCTTTTTTTCTTTAATTTTCTGATTTTTGAGATATTTTATTTTGCGGATTTTAGTTTTATTTAGGGAAGCACGAAATTTAACTTTTGCCCCATTTTGAGTTGTGTGATATAAATATGACTGGCAAAAATTAAAGGTAGGGCAAGATACGGCTACGTGCTACCGCACTTCGCCCGACGGGGTTTGCCCCGTCGTCTTGCAAAGCCGAAAATCAGCCGTTTGGAGAGTGTGGAGAAGTGAGCGAAACAGGCGATAAACGAGAGAAGAAAAAACGCGCGTGGAAGTCGCCGGGATTGCCGCGAGTATTTACTGTCAGAGCAAACGAAGATGAATATAAAAGATTAAAGATGTTATCGAAAAAAAGCGGTTTAAGTTTATCGCGTTTGGTAATAGAGGGGACTTTGGAGAACGGCGTAAAGGACGTGAATGCAAGAGACGCGGAAGCGTCACTGCGCGAATCCGAATCGTGGATAATAGAGACATTTATTTTCGAGTTGCGGAGAATCGGAGTGAATTTGAATCAACTAGCCCACGCGCAAAACGCCTATCACAGAGGAGGCAGACAATCGCCGACGGCAGCAGAGATTGAAAGAGTATTGGCGGAGATGGAGAAGCTAATCGGACAGGCGAAGAAAAAGTTATGAGCGTAGCAAAAATGTCAGTCGGAAAAGCGGGCGCAGGCGGAGCTAACGCGAGTTATATCACGCGAGAAAAAGACTGTGAAAAAATCTCGTTCGTTAATATCGAGTTTCCAGAGCAGGAAGGCGAAACCGGAAAAATGGAGCTGCCAGAGGCGCGAACAAACGCGATAGCTTACGCGCACAGCAGAGAAGATATTGAATTGGCAAAAGCCAAACAGCCGAACGCCCGGACGCATTACCGCTTGATTTTGACTTGGGACAGGAAAGAAGAATCAAACAAATGCTCGGAAATGGCGGAGCAGTTTTTAGAAAAGAATTTTGACAAGGCGCGAGCGATAGTTGCAGTTCATCAGGACACAGAACATTCACACGCGCACGTTTGGATAGACGCGAGACAAACGGATGGAAAGAAAATAAATTTACGCGGGGAAAGTTTCAGGACGATAGACGAGAAATGGGCAAAGCAGTTTGATGAGGAATACGAGACGGAATACACGCCGGAGCTAAAACGAAAAAAGGGCGAAACAGCGCAGTGGAAAAAGGACGTAAAAGCGGCGAAAGCCGCAGGACTAGAGCCGCCGCCGAAGCCGGAGCGGACGCAGGACAAATTCAATTATCAGTATTGGCAAACAAAAGAATTGACCGAAAGGGCAGGGCTGGAAAATGAAAAAAGCGGAGTTGGAGAAAATCAACGAGTTGCTGAACTTGAGACTGGACGCGCTCTCGACGAACAACGGCAGCTTGAGCGAGCAGAACAAACTGCTGTGGGAACAGAACGAGCAGCTACGTCAGCAATACAACGTGATGCTGGAGTGGGCGACGACGGAGAACAAG
>MWWI01000034.1_pt1 | contig 29068 bp, 28 predicted proteins | sample 1047321 | NCBI WGS metagenome assembly MWWI01 (sample SAMN06349966, study PRJNA376086) | soil metagenome | isolation source: FI-1 sample Antarctic (ecotone) soil | place: Antarctica | reverse complement strand
TGCCACCAGAGTCTATTCGAGAAGTTGGCAAGGGTTGTGGAACACATTGAAACTAAAGATGTTAGATTACAAATTGTGTTTTGCAGAAATAATTTCTTATGCTTAATTTCAATTCAGGACTCAGGTTATGTAAATGTTGCACACAAACATCCATCCGTGTTTATCAAATAATAAACTTAATATAAATGATTTGTTTTAAAAATGCAATTTTTAAACTGAGCATAAATTTTGTAAAGGTAAGTCTTTAGATTAAGAGAAAAAAGTTGTATATTCTTAATTTACCGGAAAAAAAACCGACAAATTCAGCCGAAAAATTTTGTGTCGGTCAGGCAAAAAAAAATTAGAAAAGTTTTGGAGTTTAAATAAAATGACCTTTGATAAATCTCTTTTAATTCGCCAACTCGACGAGTCGGATGCCGCCGCGCTTTCCGGTTTTATGCGTTCGCAATCGCCGGAATACTTGCGTTTTTTTTATGCTTTCAATTCGGACGAAGCCGCGTTGACCGAACTTTTATCAAATGCCGAAAAGGATGTTTATTCGGGAGTTTTTTGGCAGGGCGAACTTATCGGCGTGTTTTTTCTGCGCGGTTGGGATGACGGTTACGAAAAACCGTCGTTCGGCGTTTTGATCGGCGAAAAACATCGCGGCAGAACTTTATTACACTTAACCGTTGATGCCGGAAAAGTGATTTGCAAATTGAAGGGAATCAATCAATATATGGTCAAAATCCATCCGGACAATGTGCCTCTCGCCAATGTCGGCAGAATGGGTTTTTACGAAACGGGCGTTGAAGAATCAACCGGCAATGTAATTTTTCATCTCGACTTTTAGGACGACTGCGGAACTTATGCGTTTGGCAAAATTAGGAATTTATCCGCTCACATATCTGCGCGATTTTTACGCGAAACGTCCTGAACTCAATGCTCAAACTTACGCCGTCAGACACGCCGCATTGATTGATGATTGTTTCGGTTCGTCGGATTTTTGGACGGACGCTTTTGAAAAGTTGGGTTACGAAACAATTGACATTATCGCCAACGACGAAGTTTTGCAGACGAGTTGGGCGTTGGAAAATAATTTTAATAATAATGACCTTTTTGAAATCACGACGGAACAAATAAAAAAGTTTCGCCCCGACGTTTTGCTGGTCGCCGATTATTCGACTTTTACCGCCGAATTTATCCGAAATATTCGCCGCGAATGTTCTTCGATTCGCTTGATTCTAGGCTGGTGCGGTGCGCCGTATCGAGATTTGTCGGTGATGCGCGAATGGGACATCGCGTTGTCGTGCGTTCCCGAAATGGTCGCCGAATTTCGCGCCGAAAATATCCGCAGTTTTCATATCAATCACGCTTTTGCGCCGCGTATTTTGAATAAAATTGATGCGGAATCCGCGCCGGATGTTGATTTTGCTTTTATCGGTTCGATTGTCAAACAAAATCAATTTCACATCGAACGCGAAAAATTACTGCTCGAACTCGTCGAAAAAACAAATCTGCAAATTTGGTCGGATATAAAACGTCCGTCTTTCCGACAGAAAAGCAAAAATTCGGCTCGCCGCAAAGCATTTGAGATAATTTCCGCCGCACGCACGACGGGCGTTTCGGAAAAAATTCTAAAAAATCTGCCGCTTGTCAGGAAAGTTGCAAATTGGGACGCGCCGCCGAGTCCCGGGCAATTTATTGATGACCGAATCGCAAACCGGACGCATCCGCCGCTTTTCGGAATCGAGATGTTTCAGAAGCTTCGTAATTCCCGCATCGTTTTCAACAATCACATAGACATTTCTCCGGTCAGCGCGTCGAATATGCGTCTGTTTGAAACAACGGGTGTCGGCGCGTGTTTGATAACCGATTGGAAGGAAAATCTGCCGGATTTGTTTGAACCGGACAAAGAAATTTTGACTTACCGCACGGCGGCGGAATGTGCGGAAAAAGTCAAATATATTCTCGAACACGAAACAAAACGCCGTGAAATTGCCCAAGCCGGACAACGGCGCACATTGCGCGAACACACTTTTGAAAATCGGGTTGCCGAAGTTGATGATATTATTCGGGATTTTTTTGATTTGACGTAAAACAGTCTGTTATTCTGTTTCAACTGCGCTTAAAATAATGCGCTTTGTGGAAACAAACTAAACTGTCAGGCGTGTTCGCGTTCGCCGGACGAAGCGTCGGCGGAAACAGACTAACAGTCTATTTTACGGTTTGTCGGCAAAAAATAATTTGTTTTTGCGGATCATTATAAATTTTAATAAAAACGATGTATCTTTTAACTTTAACGCTCACAAGCCGATGAAGCCAATTATCAAAATCGAAAATATCAGCAAGCAATACAAACTCGGAACGCGAAACGTCGCTGTCACGACTTTGCGGGAAGCCGTCGCTCAAGCTGTGCGTTCACCTTTTGATTTATTATCGCGCCAAAAACTCGATGAGAAAAATTCCTTTTGGGCTTTGCGTAATGTCAGTTTTGAAGTCGGACGAGGCGAAATTGTCGGAATCATCGGGCGCAATGGCGCGGGCAAATCAACGCTTTTAAAAATTCTCTCCAGAATTACCGAACCGACGCGCGGACGAGTCGAATTATACGGACACACGAATAGCCTTTTAGAAGTCGGCACGGGTTTTCATCCCGAATTGACGGGGCGCGAGAATATATTTGTCAATGGCGCGATTCTCGGAATGAAAACTTTTGAGATAAAAAAAATGTTTGATGAAATCGTCGCTTTTGCCGAAGTCGAAAAATTCCTTGACACGCCCGTCAAACACTATTCGAGCGGAATGTATACTCGGCTCGCCTTTTCGGTTGCCGCGCATCTTAATCCCGACATCTTGATTATTGACGAGGTTTTATCAGTCGGCGACGCGCAGTTTCAAAAAAAATGTCTGGGCAAAATGCAGGATGTGGCAAAAGCCGGGCGGACGGTTCTTTTTGTCAGCCACAATATGGCGGCAGTCGAAAATCTGTGCGGACGCGGAGTTGTTTTGGAAAAAGGCAGAGTTGTTTTTTCGGGCGATCAAAACGAAGCAATCTCTCATTATATCGCAACCGCCAATAAAAGTATTAGTGCTAATTTAAATGACAATATTAATCGGAGCGGTTCGGGCGAAGTGCGCGTAACGGCAATTGAAATAAAAGATTTGGCGGGCAATGCTCTTTATAACGTGATGTCGGGACAAGACATTGACATTTATTTTCACTTTGAAAGATTGCCCGACTTTCAAAACTCAAACGTCAACGTCGGTTTTATGGTCAGAACTCACTTGGATGTTCCGGTATTTTTGCAGCATAACCGGCTGACACGCGATAATTGGAATTCTCTGCCGGAAAGCGGAGCGTTTGTCTGCCGCATTCGCCGTCTGCCTCTGCCGCCGACAACTTATCGTTTCGGTTACAGCGTGATGTTTGATGGTGAATATCTCGACAGAATTGATGATGCGAGCGAATTAAATGTTATCGAAGGTGACTTTTACGGTTCGGGCGAAGTTCCGCCGATCTCGCACGGTTCTTGTTTGATTGATGCGGAATGGAAACTTTTGGATTCCGATTTACTGATAGCCGAAAAATTGTAAAATCACTTTGTGGAAAAGTCCAATCACCATAATAATATAAAGAACAATAAAAATGCTCAAATCTCTGTATAATAAATTCAAAATTTTTATCCTTCTTCGGCAAAATGGTTTATTTTTGATTCGGACGCGCTTTTTGACAACTTGATGTTTTTCTTCCATACACAAAGTTTTGGGTTTAATAAAATACGATAATTACATTTATTGTTGATTAAATCAAAATAACTTATAAAATTGCAGCATTTTTCAACTGTTGTATTCTTGCCGTCTTTTTAATTAGTATTTAATCTGAGTTGTTCACAATAAAATTTATTATTTTGGATACGGCTGATTAAATAATGAAAAATTTCTTAAAAAGGCTCAGGCATCGGAAATCGAATTTAAAAAAAACGTCAGAACCGGCTGGTTTTGCGGAAATCGAACGCGCCGAGCGGATTTTTTATCTGGAATATTTGCGCGAAGGAATGACGGTTTTCGATGTCGGTGCAAATGTCGGCGAATTGACGCTCATTTTTTCGCGTTTTGTCGGCGACAGCGGAAGCGTTCACGCATTTGAAGCCGGAAGCGATACATTTAATAAACTCGAAACCGTCTGCAAAATGACCGGAAGACGTAACGTCGTGCTGAATCATCTCGGTTTGTCGGATGAGAACGGTATTATAAAGTTAAATGTTTATGAAGACGCTTTTTCGAGTTTTAACACTCAAGCGGCGCGACCTTTGAAAGATTACGGTTTGGATTTAGAACCCGTCGCCGTCGAAGAAACGTCCGCAACGACGGTTGATGCGTATTGCAAAAAAAATAAAATCGAACATATTGATCTTTTAAAAATTGATGTCGAAGGCGCGGAATTTCAGGTTTTAAAAGGAGCGCGGAAAATGCTCGCAGCAAAGCGCGTCGCGTGTCTGACGTTCGAGTTCGGACAGACGACTTTCGATATGGGAAATCTTCCAGAAGATATTGAAAAATTATTAGCGAAAATGGATTATGAAATCCGCAATCTGATCGAAGGCGAACCGCTTTTTCCCGGACGCAAATCGGTTGAAACCGCCCGTTATGCAATGCACATCGCAACGCCCGCTTAGATAATGATAAGACTTAAACCAAGTTTAGAAATCCCGCCGCGCAAATGTCCGAATTGCGATTTGATTCTTGGCGCGACGGATTTTTTGATAACGGGAATGCGAAATTTGGCGGATTTTCGATGCGAGAATTGCGGGAGCGAATTTTACGGCGATTTGCCTGCGGGACAGGCTTTATACACGCCGATTTTGTTGGACAAAAAAACGAACGCGACCTACGGCGGCGAAAATGCCGAATGGTTTGCCGATTGGCTTTCCGAATCTTACAAAAATCGCTCGAGCGAACCGCTCGGTTTTGAAGTTCGGGAGTTTTCGGAAGTCAAAAATAAGGTCGTTTTGCTCAATTGTCTTGATACTTTATACGGTCATTTGCTGTTAAAATTGCTCAACGCGCAGTATTATTTGGACAATAACCTCGATACGAGTTTAATTTTAATCGTGCCGCCGTTTCTCGAATGGCTGATTCCCGACGGCACGGCGCAGGCGTGGATTGTTGATTTACCTCTGCGGCACGGGACACAGTGGAACGATTGGCTGGCAAGTGAAATAAATAAACGGCTCGAACCTTTTGAAGAAATTTATCTGAGCGAGGCATTTTCGCATCCGCATTTTGAAGATTTTGACACCGAACGATTTACGCGGGTTAAACCTTTTCCGCTTGAAAACTTCGCCGAAGCTGAAAATAATCCGGTTGTTACATTTATCTGGCGCGAAGATCGTCTTTGGGAAACGGCGAAAAATTTTGGTATTTTAAAACGGCGTTTCAAAACGTCAGACGATCAAACAAGCAAGGTCATAAAATTTGCCGAAGCAATGCGCGGCAAATTTCCGAAACTCGATTTTGCGGTTGCCGGACTCGGAAAAACGGACGATTTTCCCGAATGGATAACGGATTTGCGTTTGACAAAATTAGATGAAAACGCCGAACGTGCGTGGTGCGAACGGTATGCGAAAAGTCATATTGTCGTCGGCGTTCACGGCTCGAATATGCTTTTGCCGTCGGCGCACGCGGGCGGCGTGATTGAAATTATCGGAGTGGAACGATTGGGAAATTATTTGCAGGACATTTTATTTCGCCCGTCCGATGCGCGGGAAATGTTTTTCCGTTACCGCTTTGTTCCGCATTCTACTCCGCCGGAAGAGTTGGCGGAATTAGCGGCGACGATGCTCAGATATGAAGATTTTCGGCGTTTGATGAGTCCCGAATTTATGCGTAAATCTGAACGGTAACGAAAATATGTGCGGTATTAGTGGAATTATTACGCGGGAAAAATTGTCGCCCGAATTAAAAGCGGCGGTTTCGCGGATGAGCGCGGCGCAGATTCATCGCGGACCGGACGGCGCGGGCGAGTTTTCTTCCGATAATATCGCGCTCGGAATGCGGCGTTTGAGCATTATTGATCCGAACGGCGGTTGGCAGCCGCTTTATAATGAAGATAAATCTCTCGCGCTGATTATCAACGGCGAAATTTACAATTACGTCGAACTGCGCGAACGTCTGAAAGCGTCCGGTCATAAGTTTCGCACCGACACCGACGGCGAAGTTATTCTGCATCTTTACGAAGAAAACGACGCGGATTTTATCAATCATTTGCGCGGAATGTTCGCTTTTGCGCTGTGGGACGAAAAGCGTCGGCGTTTGATTTTGGCGCGTGATCGAATGGGCGAAAAACCTCTCTATTTATTCGAGCGCGACGGCGAATTGTTTTTCGCTTCGGAATTAAAAGGTCTGCTTCGTTCAAAGTTTGTGCCGTTTGAACTCGATGCCCGCGCCGTTAATCTTTATTTTTATTATCAATACGTCCCCGAACCGCTGACTGCCGTTAAAGGCGTGCGGAAATTAGACGCGGCGCGGATGTTGACCGTTGATGTTGAAAATTGGCGGATAACGGAAAAAACTTATTGGAAAATGGAAGACGCGCCGCCGATTGAAGGCGAACCGCGAGACGTAATTCGGAAAAAACTCGAAGAAGTCAGCAAACTTATCGTGCGTTCGGATATGCCCGTCGGCGTTGCATTGAGCGGCGGTTTGGATTCGAGTATTGTCGCCGCTTTTGCCGCCAAGCAACAGCCGAATTTACACGCTTTCAGCGTCGGTTACACCGGCAGACCGGAATCGGACGAACGCGCCGATGCCGAAAAGTTAGCGCGGCATCTGAAGATTCCATTTTTCGATGTCGAACTCGACACACAGACGATTGTAGATTTTTTTCCCGAACTGAATTTTCACCGCGACGATCCGATTGCCGACATTTCCGGCTTCGGCTATTACGCCGTGATGAAACTCGCCCGCGAACATAATGTTCCGGTTATGCTGCAAGGGCAAGGCGGCGACGAACTTTTTTTCGGGTATCCGCAATTGCGCGAAGCCGTGTCCGAAAACAAAAAGAAAACTGCGCTGTTAAAAAATCCGTTTTCGCAATCTTTAATTCAATCGTTAAATTTTAATTTACCGAAATCTGTTGCCGATATTTCAACTTGGGCGCGAGATTTCGGCGGCGTTCGCTCTGCGCGGCGCGATGTCAGACGGCGTTTCGAGCATCCGAATAGATTAGTTTTTTATGACGGAAATTCCGATTTTATGGCGGCGGCGGATAATGTTAATTCTTTTTACAATCCGAAATTCGCCGCGCAAATTGACGCGGCGGACGCTTATTCGATTTTTTCGGATGTTGATAAAAATCATTCAATAGAAACAAATTTGACGGCGTTGGTCTGCGCGACATACTTGCGTGAAAACGGGATCACTCAAGGTGATCGTTTGGGGATGGCTTCGTCGGTTGAAATGCGGCTTCCGTTGGTTGATTATAAATTTGTGGAAACCGTCATCGGTTTGCGAAAGTTGCAGTCGGACGCGGATTTCCCGCCGAAATTTTGGCTCAGAGAAGCGGGCAGAAATGTGCTGCCCGATTGGGTTTTAAATCGTCCGAAACGCGGATTCGCGCCGCCGACGCGCGAATGGCATTTGGCGATTTTTGCGAAATACGGCGATTCTTTGCGCGACGGTTTTCTGGTGCAAAATAATGTTTTAACGAGCGAAAACGGAGCGCAATTATCAAAGGGCGAGTTTCCGACAAATACGGTTTGTCCGCTTTCTTTTAAGGCGTTAGTGCTTGAACAGTGGTATCGGCAAATGTTCGCTATACCTGTTGTATAAAATAAACAGTAAGTGAATGTAATTTTCACATATTTTTTCGCTCCGATTGGAAGGAGATTTTATGGAAACTTTTTGGAATGATATAGATGCGGAAGAATTATATCGGCGGACGGCGATGGATGAGAACCGTCAAGTGGTGGTTGACGTTATGAGAACGCTGACTCCCGATCCGATCTGGACTAACATCATTATCGAAGCTGTCGAATCAGGACGAATTGAAACACGCTGTTTTATTTCGTGGCTCGCCCGCGAATTGCAGCCGAAGTTTTATCTCGAAGTCGGTGTAAGACGCGGGTTTTCGATGGCTGTGGTGGCGGCGCAATCACCGGAAACTGAAATTTTCGGATTTGATATGTGGCTATCGAATTATGCCGGAGTTCCCAATCCGGGTTCCGCATTTGTCCAATCGGAACTAAAAAAAATCGGTTATAAAAAGCGAATCCATCTCATCAACGGTAATAGCCACGTCACTTTACCGATATTTTTCGGCGATAAAAAATCGGGGTTCCGGCATCGTTTGAAATCTCTGATGATAAATTATAAACGCCCCGCCGATTTTGATTTGATTGTTATTGACGGAGATCATTCTCTGCTGGGAGCATATCAGGATTTGTCCGACACGATGCCGCGATGCGCCGTTGGCGGTGCGGTCGTTTTCGATGACATTTTGCCGGGTTCTCTGGATGAATCGGAAAATGGCGACGATCCTCACGAGTGGAAAAATTTACTCGGAGTCTGGCATGCTATTCAGAAAAAGTTTCCAAACTTTCGTTATTTTGAATTTCTATCAGATGTTCCGGGTGTCGGCATCGCCGTTAGAATGAAATAAACAAATAAAGTACTGGGAAATTTAAAAATCAGATTACTTAGATGATAATTGGTAAAAAAATCAACGCATTTTGATATTTTTTATAAGCTGTCTGTTTGCAAAATATATTATTTTGAAAAAGAAATTACGCATCGCAATTAACGCGCAGATTATTCAGGGCGGCGGCACGAGCAGTCTTGAAACCGTTTTGCGGGTTTTAACCGCAATCGGGCGGCTTGACGGCGACGAAGAGTATGTTTTTATTACTTCTCCGTGGGCGGAATCCGATTGGCTTCAGCCGTTTTTAAATGATCGGCAAACGACGGTTCGCGCTCCGCAACCCGAAAAGTCCGTGCCAAATCGTTTGGAAATTTTAAAGCGTTTGACCGGACGGTTGCGCCCGATTGCCCGACGGATTAAACAATTAGCAATTGCGCCGCCAAAATTTGAATACGGCGTTCCGGTTTCCGACGGGTTTTATGAAAGTCTGAATTGCGATGTCATACATTTTCCGTATCAGGAATATGTTCATTGCCGGATGCCGAGTATCTATAATCCGCACGATTTACAGCATCTGCATTTCCCGGAATTTTTCACGCCGGAAACGCTCGAAAGACGTGCGGTGCTTTATCCGACGGCGTGTCGGGCGGCGGAAATTGTCGTCGTCGGTTCGCAATTCGTTAAACAGGATTTGATCGAAAAATTCGGCATCGAAGCGGATAAAATACAAATTATTCCGTGGTCGCCACCGGAAATTGACGACGAAAAAATTGGCGATGTCGCCGCCGTGCTTGAAAAATACGAATGTCCGCCGCGTCCTTTTATGCTTTTTCCGGCGATGACGTGGGAGCATAAAAATCATCTGCGGCTTCTCGAAGCTATTGCTTTGCTGCGCGAATGTAACGGGCTGAAAATCAATCTCATCTGCACCGGCTACAAACACGAATTTTACAAAAAAATCGAACAGCGGCTGTGCGAATTGAAACTTGAAGAACAGGTAAAATTCACCGGCATCGTTTCGACTGAAGAGTTAAATTTACTATATCGTAACGCGCAGTTCGTCATCATTCCGACACTTTTTGAAGCGGCGAGCGGTCCGCTGTTTGAAGCGTGGCAGCACGGCACGGCAGTTACTTGTTCGGCAATTACTTCGCTGCCCGAACAAGCGGCGGACGCGGCTTTGTTATTTAATCCTTTTTCGGTTGAAGAAATCGCCGAATCAATCAAAAAAATGTCGTCCGACGAAAATCTGCGGCACAAACTACGCAAGCGCGGTTTTCGGAGGCTCGCGGATTTTGATTTAGAGCGGACGGCAAAAGCCTATCGCGCCGTGTATCGAAAAGCCGCCGGCGCGGAATTGAGCGAAGAGGACCGTTATCTGCTAAATTGGGATTGGATGCGTGATTCTGAAACTACGAAAAGTTGATCTTTGATTTTTGATTTTTATTTGTGGAATTTTCTTCCGTTTGGTTTATTGGTAAAAAAGAATAACGTAGAATCTGAATTGCTGTCTTATAAAGTTCATAAAATCAAATATTAACCATTTATGAAACCGAACAAATTAAAGCAGATAACAAATTTTCCGGCAAAGTTGAACAGATTCGTCAGACGCGGTTTCAAGCGCGATCCGGGCGATTTTTTTCAGCAGATTTCAGGCGTTATTCATGTCGGAGCGAACGACGGTGTGGAAAGGGTGATGTATGAACATTACAATCTGAACGTCGTCTGGATCGAACCGATTCCCGAAGTTTTTGCCTGTCTGCAAACTAATCTGGAAGATTTTCCGCATCAGACGGCATATCAATATCTCGTTACCGATTACGACGGGCGCGAATATGAATTTCATATCGCTAATAATAACGGGCAGTCTTCGTCAATTCTCGACTTTGATCTGCACAGAGATATTTGGGCGGAAATTCATTACGAAAAATCTATTTCGCTGAAAAGCATCACATTGGAATCTTTAATCGAAACGGAAAATATCGAAATGGATAAATATGACGCTTTGATTATGGACACACAAGGAACGGAATTGCTCGTTTTAAAGGGCGCGGAGAATTTGTTGAGCAAATTTCGATTTATCATGACGGAAGCCGCCGATTTTGAGGTTTATAAAAATTGCTGTCAGGTCAAAGACCTCGAAGATTTTCTCGGAAAACACGGTTTCGAGGAATTGAGCCGAACAAAGTTCGCTTCCCGAACGGACGGCGGAAATTGTTACGATATTGTTTATAAAAAATCGAATTGGCGGCGTTTGAAAAATAAACTCACGCGCAAAAATGATTTGAATTCTCGTTAATCGGAGAAAATTTTGTGGGTTTAATCAGAATGGGTCCGCCCGAAGATTTAATTACGAAACTGTCATCGGAATTTACGATAAAAAATTTTGTCGAAACCGGAACTTTTGAAGGAACAACTGCGGTTTATGCGTCCGAACATTTCGAGAATGTTTTGACAGTCGAGAGGTCGGAGTATTTTTACAATCAGGCGCGGAAAAAACATAAAACTATTAAAAACATAAAATTTATTTTCGGAGATTCGCGCACGGAACTGAAAAAAATTATCGAAGATTTGAAAAGTTCGGCGGTTTTCTGGCTCGACGCGCACTGGAGCGGCGGAGAAACTTACGGCGATAACGATCAATGCCCGATTCTCGAAGAAATAAAAATCATCAACAAATCGCGGTATGACAATTTTATTTTTGTTGATGACGCGAGATTATTCACGTCGCCGCCTCAACCGCCGCATTTGCCCGAACAATGGGCTGATATTTTTTCCGTTTTAACCGCACTTCATAAAGACAATAGATATATTGTGATTATCGAAGACGTAATAATCGCCGTTCCCACGTTTGCAAAGCCATCGGTTGCAGATTATTGTCAAAATATCAACGCAATAATCTGGGAAGAATACGGCAGACAAAATAAAAAATCGAATTACAGGAAAGCGGCGGAATTAATTTACAATGATTTACCGACGGTATTAAAAAAGCCTGTTAATGTCATTAGGCACATTCAAAAGAAAAAGTAAAAAATTCAATCTAAGTTTTAATGCTCTTGGTGAAAAACGAACATTTTTGATAAGATTCCATCTAACGGTCGGATAAGATATACAGATATTTTTTCACAGGTGGTTATAAATATCTGACCGACAGCCAAATCCCCTATCTTTAGCGGCACTGTTGTGTGCAATATGCGGAACTGAATGAATTTTTATATATGATTTCTAACAATAAAAAGTCGAAATTATATTATAGGCACACAGAAATTTTTATGTGCGGCTTAATTTAGCTTTAAAGTGGTAATGAAAAGCAGACTGGTTTCCATCATAATTCCGACTTATAACCGCGCTCATCTGGTTGTTGAAGCAATTCGTAGTGCCGCAAATCAAAGTTATCGGGAAAAACAGATAATCGTCATTGATGACGGTTCGGAAGATAACACCACGCAAATCGTCGCGCAGTTTGAAGATGTGGAATACTACCGTCAGGAAAATAAAGGACAGGCGGCGGCTCGCAATCTGGGTTTGAGTTACGCAAAAGGCGAATATATCGCTTCGCTCGATTCGGATGATGTTTGGGAAGACGATTTTTTGACTCACGGCGTTGAATGTCTCGAAAAACACGATTTGGATTTTGTCTTTCTCAACTGGACCGGCACGGACGGCAAGGAAAATTGTATGAACGCCTGGGAGCGCGAAAATAAGTGGGAAAAACTTGAGTTAAAGCATGATGCGGATTGGCGTTTTCTCGAATCGGAACAATTGCGCCGCGTTTTTCTGGTAGGTTGTCCGGCACCTTCTTCTTCCGTCGTGTTTCGCCGCAGTTCGCTCGCTTCTTCGTGGAACGAGCAAATGTTGATGGCTGATGATTGGCTGCTGATTTTGGAGATGATCGTTTCCAAGCCGTGCCGCGCCGCTTTTACCTTAAAACCGCACTGGTTAAAGCGCGTTTTGGGCGACAATATTTATGACGGCAGGGATATTTTGGAAATTACGGTGAACGCTTTATCTGACGAAAAATTGATGGCAAAACGCTTAAATCCGAAATTAACTTCCGCCGAAAAAGCCATACTTCGCAAAAGATTGGGGTGTTACTATTTGAACTGTGAAAGGTTAAAGTTAAAATTTGAAGGCTTTTCAAAGGGAACGGTTTTCGGTATCGCTCACGCCTTTGCCGTAACGCCTGTCGGAATAAGTTTTTATGTTATGGAAATGATTATCAACAGCATCAAACTTCATATTAAAACGCTGCTCTCGAATGAGTAGTTGACAAGCCGTTACATTTGGTGCAAATCTATAAAAATAAAAATTTCGCCAGCCGGATTTTACGGCTGTAAAGTTTGGATTAAGACAGAATAAAAAAGATGATGAGAAAAAAAATCAGCTCAATAGTTGCAGTAAATTTATTGTTATTTTCAGTTTTTTCGGCGGGTTGTTCGACGACTGCCGAACCTGACGCGCCGAAAACGGATAATGTCAATCAAACATCGCCGACCTTAAATACCAACACTTCCGTCAATTTACCGGACAACGCCGTCGGCGCAAATATCAACAATACTCCGGCATTAAACGACAACGGCAGTCCGACACCGAATGTTACCGAAAAATCTACGCCTCGCGCCGAAAATCCCAAGCCGGTTGACGGCAGCGGCGGACAGGATTTATTTATATTTACAAAGGTGCGCTCGGCATTAAATTCGGAAACGGAATTTATCAACGGCGTGATTGTCGAAATCAAAGACGGAAATATAACTTTAACGGGCAAGGTTTCCGGCAAAGATCAAAAAGCGAAAGCCGAACAGCTTGCTAAAAGTGTCGAAGGAGTCAAAAGCGTGAAAAACAATTTACAAGTTTCACAATAATTTAACAGCGGAGAAGTAAAAATATGCAGAAAACAATTTTAATTATAACCACACTCGTATTATTTGGAGCGGCAAGCGTCGGTGCTTACGCTCAGGATACGGAAACGAAGAAATCGGGGAATACCTCAACAATTGATGCGTGGCGCGAAGCGTTGCCGGGAAAGGAAGAGCCTTATACCGATCCGTCCGCCGCTGAAAACAAAGACAATGTTGAGGAAACAGCCGCGGACATCGAGAGAAAAGTAATGAGCCTCGAACAAGATCTGATGGACGCTTATAAACAGCGTAATTCGGAAACGCTCAAAACCATTCTCGCCGATGATTTTATGCCCGCAGGCGCGAATATAAATATAACGAAACCGAACAAAAACACTTATATTTCTTGGGCGTTAAAAAATTCCGAACTTCCGGCTTACGCCATAGAAAAAATTACGGTGCGCGTCTACGGCACGACTGCGCTGGCAACCGTTAATTATAAAAAACAGACAACCGCCGCCGATGCGTCTTCGGGAGAAAATCTGACGGCTACCGATGTTTGGGTCAAAAACGGGACGGAGTGGCAATTAGTGTCGCATCATCTGAGTCCGTCGCCGAAGATTGTTAGTCGTTAGTTGTTAGTTGTAAATTTCAAATCTAACAAAACTCTAGTCTTGATTAGAACTAAAAGTTGGAATTTAACACAGATGCACACAGATAAAAAGAGATAAAAACAAGATGAAGACATAATAATATAAATAAATTATTGATTTATCCGTCTTTATCATCTTGAATCCGTGTGCATCTGTGTTAAAAACACACCGATTTTTCTAATAAAGACTCAGGTTAATTAAATTTCCGCTCTTTTTTCTTAACGCATGCTTGCTTGACCGCGTAACTTTTAGGTTGTTCGCAAAAACTCCGATTGATTTTAATTCCTGAAAGTTATGAACAGCAGAAATAAAAAAATTTACATTGCCGGTTCAACCGGAATGGTCGGAAGTGCGGTTAAAAGATTATTGGAAAAAGCGGGTTACAATAATCTGATTTGCAGAACCTCAAAAGAATTGAATCTCATAAATCAGGCGGAAGTCGAAGATTTTTTTTCACGGGAAAAGCCCGAAATCGTCATTCTCTCAGCCGGAAAAGTCGGCGGCATACTGGCAAATGACACCTTTCGGGCGGAATTTATTTACGATAATCTGATGATTGAAGCAAACGTCATTCACGCTTCATACAAACACGCCGCCAAAAAACTCATCTTTCTCGGCAGTTCCTGTATTTACCCGAAATTTGCGGCGCAGCCGATCAAAGAAGAAGAATTGCTGACCGGAAAATTGGAACATACCAACGAGCCTTACGCGATTGCCAAAATTGCCGGAATAAAACTTTGCGAAAATTATTTTCGGCAATACGGCTGTAACTTTTACTCGGTTATGCCGACCAATCTCTACGGCAAAAACGATAATTTCGATTTGCGGAATTCCCACGTTATTCCCGCGCTCATCCGCAAATTTCACGAAGCCAAAGCAAGCAATTCTCCGGCGTTGAGTTTGTGGGGAACAGGCACGCCGCGCCGCGAGTTTTTGTATGTGGACGATTTGGCGGAAGCCGTCGTTTTTCTGATGGAAAACGTCGCCGCAAAAGACATTTATAAACAAAATATTTCGCAAATCAACATCGGCACGGGCGAAGATATAGAAATCGGGAAACTCGCCGAATTGATAAAAAAACTCGTCGGTTACGACGGAAAAATCGAGTATGATACGACGAAGCCGGACGGAACGCCGCGCAAACTGCTCGATGTTTCAAAACTTAATCAATTGGGCTGGCGGCATCGGACGAAGTTCGAAGACGGTTTGCGTGAAACTTACGAATGGTTTTTGCAGACTCGTTCGGCGGCGAAACAAAATTAAAGCATATATGAAAAAAGCTCTGATCACCGGAATTACCGGACAGGACGGAAGTTATCTGACGGAAATTCTGATTGAAAAAGGATACGAAGTTCACGGCATTATCAGAAGATCGAGTTCGTTTAACACCGCCCGACTCGATCATCTCTACACCGATCCCGAAGTTTTAGATGAAAAAATGTTTCTGCATTACGGCGATTTGATTGATGCCAGCAGTTTAAATCGCCTTTTGGACAAAATCGAACCGGACGAAATTTACAATCTCGGAGCGCAGAGCCACGTTAAAGTTTCGTTTGAAATCCCCGATTACACGGCGCAGGTTGACGCGCTCGGCACGCTGCGGTTTTTGGACGCGATCAGAGAAACGGGACTCGTCCGGCAGGTCAAATTTTTTCAAGCCTCGACTTCCGAACTTTACGGCAAAGTGCGCGAAATTCCGCAGACGGAAACAACGCCTTTTTATCCGCGCTCGCCCTACGCCGTGTCGAAACTCTATTCTTACTGGACGGTTATCAATTACCGCGAAGCGTATAATCTGTTCGCTTCAAACGGCATAATGTTCAATCACGAATCGCCCAGACGCGGCAAAACCTTCGTTACAAAAAAAATCACCAGAGCCATCGCCGCGATTGTTTTGGGAAAAGATGACGAATTATTTTTGGGAAATTTGGAAGCCAAACGCGATTGGGGATTTGCGCCCGAATATTGCGAAGGAATGTGGATGATAATGCAGCACGAAAAGGCGGACGATTTTGTCTTGGCAACCGGAGAAACTCATTCGGTCAGGGAATTTATCGAAGAAACATTCAAGTATTTGGGAATCGAAATCGGTTGGCGCGGCGCGGGCAAAAACGAAATCGGCGTTATAACTTCGATTGATAAAGATATTTTGCGCGAAATAACACAAATCGGCGAACAATTTGTTAAGGTAAATCAAACGGTCGTCAGAATAAACCCGTCTTATTTTCGTCCGACGGAAGTTGATTTGCTGATCGGCGATTCGTCCAAAGCCGAAGAAGTTTTAGGCTGGAATGCGAAAACAAAGTTTGAAGATTTGATAAAAATAATGGTTGACGCAGACATTTTATTTACCAAAAATCCGTCTTTAGACTATTAAATCAAACCGTTTCAGCATCGAAAATACTAAAAATGACCGCCACCGATTTTGATAAACAATGGAATAAAACGGACAATGACTTACCGGAAAAACCCGTCGTCGTCATCGAGGCAAACAGCGGTTCGGTGTGGCTTGACCTGCAAAAATTGTGGAATTTTCGGGACTTGCTTTTCGTCCTGACCGTGCGGGACATCAAGGTCAGATACAAACAGACGGTTTTAGGCATTTTGTGGGTTATTATCCAGCCCGTTTTGATGATGCTTTTCTTCACGCTTATTTTCGGCAGACTTGCCGGAATGCCGTCGGACGGAATTCCGTATCCGATTTTTGCTTACGCCGGCTTGCTGCCGTGGACATTTTTCTCAAATTCTCTGAACGGCAGCGCAAATTCTCTGGTCGGAAATTCCAGTCTGATTACAAAGGTTTATTTCCCGCGAATGATAATTCCGATTGCGTCGGTCGGCGCGGTTTTGATTGATTTTCTGATCGCCTTCGGGCTGCTCATTCTTTTGATGTTTTACTACGGCATCGGACTTTCGGTGAATATTTTGATGCTGCCGGTTCTCGCATTTTTGACGGCATTAGCGGCAATCGGCGCGGGAATGTGGATGTCCGCGCTCAACGTCAAATATCGTGATGTTCGTTACGCTCTGCCTTTTATCACTCAATTCTGGATGTTTGCCACGCCGATTATCTATCCTTTGACGCTGATTCCCGAAAAATGGCGTTGGCTTCTGAAATTAAATCCGCTGACCGGAATTATCGAAGGTTATCGCTCGGCAATTTTCGGAAAACCATTCGATTTGGCGGGTCTCGGCATTTCGATCACTATTATTATTATCGCCCTGCTTTACTCGATTTACGCCTTTCGCCGAATGGAGCGAACTTTTGCCGATATTGTTTGAGTTTTACATTCAAAGTCTGTAATACCAATTCAAAATGAGAATGACGTAAGAAGAATGAAAATTATCAAATATCAATTTTCAATTATTCATTATTTCACAGGTTTTTCCGCCGTCAGAAAAATACCTGCGAAATAATGAATAATTGATAATGAAGAATTGATAATTTTAATCTTTCCTTTTACGACATTCCTAATTCAAATTGGTATAAAAAATAACTTCAAAACATATTGATTTAGATGGCGGAGAGGATTTTATAAAAGTTTGTTTCTAACGGTTTTCTTAAACGCTCTGAATTTACGAACGACGGGCGTTAAAACGGAAATCAGATAGCGCGGCAGAGCGTAATTGGAAAAGAAATATGCCGGAAACAGATGGTAATTCGAGTAATAAATAATATTGAAAATATAAGGTTCGGTGAAAAACAGACGGCAGACGACGGATTTGAAAAAGCCGAATTTCTTTTTGACAAAAACGGGAAAATCCTTTTTGAAAACCGGATCATCTTTTATTCTCGAACTCAAACCGCCTTCCTCGTAGTCGGCGATTACATAATCAATAAATTGCTCGTCTGTTTCTTCGTTTAGAAAACACTTTAAGTTTAGAAACCAATCGGCGAAAAGTCTGTAACGCACATCATATTTTCCGATAATATCGAAAATCCCGCGGTGATAAAACATACCTTGATGACAAATATTATCTCTGATAAAAAGTTCGGCGGTAAATTCCTTGCCGTTGATATATTTTTGCCTTTTAAAATAACATTTGCCATAGACAAGAGTCGGTTTAGCGGACGGCAGAAAATCCTTGATCTGCTCTAAAATTTCCGGTTTCAGACGGTCGCCCGCGCCGATAAAATACAGATATTTTCCGTTTGTCAAATCTATTCCTTTGTTAAAGGCGTAGTAAATGCCGTAGTCTTTTTCTGAAATGAGCGTCAGATCGTCTTTATATTTCCGCAGATAATCGAGCGTATCATCAGTCGAAGCACCGTCAATGACGATCAGTTCAAATAAATCTCTGTTCTGGGAAAGAATTGATTGCAGAGTATTTTCAATCTTTTGACCGCAATTGTAAGTTACAACAATAATAGAGATTAATTTTTGATTTGCCATTTTGCCAATATAAAATCTATTTCATACATTGCCTCAGTGCGCCGCACACAAAATCTATCTCGTTTTCGGTCAAACCAGCCCACGTCGGCAGACTGATTCCGCCGGAGGAAAGTCTTTCGGCAACCGGAAAAGATTCGCCGCCGACGGATTCGATATAAGGCGGCAAGGAATGCGACGGATAAAAAATCGGTCTGGTTTCAATCCCGTCTTTGCTCAAAATCTCCATCACGACATCGCGGTCTTGCCAAATTTCACGGTCAAAAACAACGCTGAACATCCAATAGACGTGCCGCGCCCAACTCTGTTCGATTTGCCGACTGATTCCGGGCAATTCCCGCAGACGCTCACGATAAAGTTTTGCAATCTGCGATCTTGCGTCGAGTTGACGGTTTATATTTTCAAGCTGCGCGAGTCCGATTGCCGCCGACAAATTCATCATCCGATAATTATATCCGACAACGGGGTGCCAATAGCGGCGGTTTGAATCCATTCCCTGACCGCGATAAAGACGGGCGCGTTCCGCCAACTCATCATCATCGGTAACAAACATTCCGCCTTCGCCGGTGGTGATAATTTTGTTGGCGTAAAAACTAAATGCGGCGGCATCGCCGAGCGAGCCGACAACTTTTCCGTCGCACAACGCGCCGTGAGCCTCCGCCGCGTCTTCGAGCAAAAAGATGTTATGACGGTCGGCAATTTCTCTGAGTTCGCGCATTTTCGCCGGATGTCCGTAAAGATGAACGGCGATAATGCCTTTTGTGCGCGAAGTGATTTTGGATTCGACTTGCTGCGGGTCGAGATTCCACGTTTCAACTTCCGAATCAACAAAAATCGGACGCGCACCGCAATATGTAACGGAGTTCGGAGTGGCGACAAATGTCAGCGTCGGCACAATCACTTCATCGCCCGCCTCTACGCCGAGTGCGACGAGTGCCAGATGCAGAGCCACAGTTCCGTTACAGCAGGCGACGGCGTGTTTGACACCGCAAAATTCGGCAAAGCCGTTTTCAAACAATTCGATATATTTACCCGCCGACGAAATCCAGCCCGATTCCATACAATCGTCCACATATTTTTTTTCGTTGCCCGTGAGGAATGTGTTGGCGACGGGAATTTTATGTAACATTATTTTACGTTTAATTTCGGCTGGATTTGTTTTTCATCCTTTTGAGAAAAACCGAAACGATTTTTCAAATGATAAAAAGACATCTTCATTATATATTGAACGCTTCCGAAAGGCGCAATTTTAAGGGCGGTGGCAATAGATTGCAAAGCACCCGAAGAAAAACCGTCGCGCTTCCAATTTAATTGTCCCGAATTAAAATAGTGAATTCCCAATCTTCTTTTTAATACGGTTTTTTCCGCCGAAGTCAATTGTTTGTCAAAATTTCGCGCAAAAATCGGTTCGTCGTGCAGACCTAATTCTTTAACCACCTGCAAATCTTCTCTGCCGTGATAAATATTATCGGCGTGAATGTGTTTCAACCAATGCGGAGTCAACGTAAAAGCCGCCCGGCACGGCTTTGTCAAAACCATCTCCAAAATCAAATACCAGTCATCGGCAATTTTCATCTCCTCGTTCCAAGATGAAACCAGCGAAGAACGGCGAATCAACAGTGCCGAAGAAGGCGCGGGACAGGTGCTGACAAAAAGTTTTCGCACTTGCGGCGCATCTAAAAACGTCCATTCCTCGTCTGCATTTTTGACATATTTTTCCCACTCTTTGCTTCGTTCCCAAGTGCTTGCCAATTCACCGATTTCGGACATTTCAGTCCAATTAAGAAAAACAAAATCCGCCTCAAACCTTTCCAAAGCAGCGACGGCTTCGGTTAAAAAGTCTTCTTTCCAAAGGTCATCGGAATCGAGCGAAGCGATATATTCGCCTTTGGCGTATTTTAATCCGAGATTACGCGCTCCCGCCTGACCTCTGTTTTCCTGATAGTAGTATTCGATGCCTTCAAATTGTTTGACTGTTTCCGCCGTATCGTCCTGCGAACCGTCATCGGCAATAATCACCTGAATCGCCGAATAGCTTTGAGACTTTACGCTCCGAATGGCTTCGCCGATTCTGTGTGCGCGATTATAAGTCGGGATTATTACAGACACCAATTTATTGGACATATAGATACAAAAGTTACATCATCCGCCAGTCACTGCAAATAATTAACACTTTATCTGCGGCTGCCGGTTAGAAACTGTAAACACATCGAACGGGCGTTGTTGGACACTGCCAATTATGGGGTTTGTTCCTTATAAAAAGGAGTTTTTAAGGAATTAAATTTGAATCCTTAAAAAAAAATCAGATAATTTTGATGTTATACTAATTTTAGAATTTTGCCGAAAGAGTTCTTTGAAAAGCAGTATAATAAGGTTTAAACTTTTATTATCGTGAAACTAAAAAAACTCTTACCGAGCGACTATACGAAGATATTTTAACTTTTAACATTGCCAATCGGCAAGCAGTGACAAATTTAGTGACGGCTATAATATGGCTCTAGGTTCTGTTGACATTTCATCTAAGCCAAACGATTGTGCTGGCAAACTGCACGAAACTTATACTTTACAAGGCAACAATCTTGGTTTTTGCAAAAGTCTGAAACTTCAATGTTATACTAAACAAGGTTACAGTTTTGGTAAATGAGTAAATTTGGTAAAATCAAGCAATGATTAAAATAGAATTTACCGAAGAACAAATAACAGAACTTCATTATTTTAGATTTAACCATCCGCATCCGCGAGTTCAGTTAAAAATGGAAGTTCTTTATTTGAAAAGTCAGGGGCTCCTCCATAATGAAATCGCCAATTTAGCCAAAGTTACGACTGAAACCGTCAGAAATTATATCAAAGAATTTCGGGAAGGCGGAATCGAATCATTGAAGACCGTCAAGTTTCGTCGGCAAGAGAGTGAGATGGCAAAGCATCGGCAAAGCATCAGAGAGTATTTGCAAGCCAATCCGATGGCAAGTTTGCCGCAGATGGCAGAGGCGATATATCAATTGACAGGCATCCGCCGTTCGAGTGTGCAAGTGAGCAAGTTTTTGCAGAAAGAAGGATTAAGACGAATGAAAGTCGGGATGATACCGGCTAAAGCGGATGTCGAAAAACAAGCGGAGTTTATCGAAAAAGAACTTGAGCCGCGCTTGGAAGAAGCAAAAAAAAGAGAGCGGGAAGTTTTTTTTTAGACGCTTCACACTTTGTATTGTCGGCATTTTTAGGATATTTGTGGTCATTCACCAGAATATTCATCAAAGCCCCGAGCGGCAGACAACGCTTTAATGTGTTGGGAGCGATCAATGCCGTCAGTAAAGAATTAGTCTTGGTAACAAACACCAGTTACATCACCTCGATTCAGGTGTGTGAGATGCTGGTGAAAATCGCCCTCCGAAGAAGTGCCGGAGTGTCGATCACGATAGTGTTAGACAATGCGCGGTATCAAAGATGCAAATTGGTGATGGAAAAAGCGACGGAATTAGGAATCGAATTATTATTTTTACCGCCGTATTCACCAAATCTGAATTTAATCGAAAGATTGTGGAAATTTGTCAAAAAGGCGCGTTTTGTATGGCAAGTATTATGAGAAGTTTGAGGGATTTCAAGAAGCAATCACAAATTGCTTAAAAGAAACCGAAACGACGCACAAAAAAGCATTAGATTCTTTGCTATACTCGGCAAGGTGATAAATTTGGCTTTTGCAGAAGCCCGCACGAAGTAAGGGCGTGAGCAGAGTCGCCCTTACTTCGTGCGGGCTTCTGCATCTGAAACCAAACTTGAAGCCTTGCTCAGTATAGCCATAAATGCTTGTTGCAGGTAATGTCGGAATTTAGAATTCGTAACTTAGTTTAGTGTGGAAATGCCGTTACTACAAAAATAAGAATTTAGGTTTTATTGTAAATAATTTTTTAGTAACACGGTTTGGGTCTGATAACAAAAAACTAACCCCCCCCCATAAATGCGCCATAACTCTTATTCAAGACCTTTTTCATACCCTTTACTGTTTTTGCAATTGAAACAACCCTAAAGCGATCTATTGGATTAGTATGGCGGTTTCTCTGTTACAGCAGAGTTGTCTTTTTCTCAATGCTTCTCAAATCGGTCTTTTAGCTTTGTATTTTTACTTGATAAGTGTGTCTTGTTATCGGACGCGAGAAACGCGTTTATGCTTTGTCTATCTTTTCCATCAGCCATTTCCAATCTTCTTCTGTATATGTCTGCTTCATACTCATCACTAATTCATCGTGTCCTTCCTCTATTCGCTCTCTCATTATTTGCACAGTTCTCTCTTTTTCTTCTTTTCCCAACGGTTGTTTTTCCCACGTTTCAAAAGTTTCTTCCGATTCTGAAGACTTCCCTACTTTCAATGATTGACTTACCTTTGAATCAACTTTCTTGACCGCCGATGATCTGGTTTCCAGTTTTCGCCTCAGCACTTCTTTGAGAAATGCCGGCACTGACGATACTGCTTCCGTCCGCGCCGCTGCCAATTCCAATTCCATAACTAATAGTTCGGCTACTTCCCGCCACTTTGCTCGCTCACTTTTTTTCACTTTTTTGCCAGTAATGCGAATTGATGCTTCGGAAATTTCTTTGATGAAATCCGCGAATGCGACGGTTTGCTCATCATCATTGCTTAAAGTCTTTAAAGAAGTCTTAGGAAAACTGTAAGTGTGTATATTGTCAACGGTTTCACCCAACCCAACCCAGACCAATTTTTGGTCTGGGACTAGCCCCAATTTTTGGTCTGAGTTAGGTTTAGGTTGGGTCTGGGTTGGGTTGGGTCTGGTCTGGGTTATCTCTTCCGGCAATAATACTTCGTAATAAGAACCTTTTTGTTCACCCACAAAGTTCGTTACTTTTACTAATCCTTCATCCTTTAATTTCTTGAGATGGGTATTTACAGTTTTTATATTTTTGATCCCTGTCCATTCCATTAGCACTTTTCTTGTTACCTGAACCGTTCTTTTGGGTTCAATAGCACCAATTGTTCTAATATACAAAGCATCATAAATTGCCTTACTAGCACCTGGAAATAACCCTGCGGGCAAAGCATCTCTTTCTAAACTATTTGCCCTTTTATTAAAATCACGAACAGGGGAAATATTATTTTGTCTTGGCGTTTTAGCTAGTTTTAAATTATTTGTGGGAACACTATATTTATTTGTATCATTACTGGTCTGGGTTGGGTCTGTGTCTGGTCTAACTCTGGTCTGGGTTCGGTCTGGTCTGGGTTTGGTCTGGGTCGGGAAATTGGGCAAGTCCTTACCATCATTAAATTCATCCAAAAGTGAATCTAGAGCTTTCAAATTTTTAACTTTCTTAGGAGGTGCTAAGGCTTTATCTAATGTTTCGTTTAGTTTGAATTTGGTCTTCTTGTTCATATTCTAATAACTCCCTAATTTCTTGTGCTAATTTTCTAAATGCGAATGATGGATTAGATTCTTTGTCTGTTTCAACTACAGCTTGTAGAGTTGCTGTAGCTTCACCGACAGCAACAGAGCGCGGAATAGTTGTGTTAAAAACAAAATCTTCAGTAAATTTTTCGATAACTTTTTCACGAATAGCTTTATCCAAGTTTTGGCGAGATGTATAAATTGTTGAAAGAGCCATTACATACATCTCGGGACTATGAGCATTTCGAACTTTAGCAATCGTGCGTAAAAGTTGCGACAGTCCTAAAAGAGCAAACATGCTTGATTCAATAGGGACAATAGTTAAATCTGACATAGCAAGTGCATTTAATGTAGGTGTGCGAAGGGAAGGGGGCGTATCAATTACACAAAAGTCATATGAAGGCTTAGCCGGTAATAGTTTTTGCCTTAAAAGCAGTTCTCTGGAAACTGCCTGACCATCCAGAAGTGCTTCCGCATCAGCATCAAGACAGGCAGGAAGCAAATCTAGTCTTGGGCGAACATTTTCCAAATAGACAGAAAAATCTCTTTTTTCATCAAGCATCAATCTGTGCGAAGTTAGTCTATTTTCCTCAAGACTTTGTAGATCAACGCCAAGCGCGGCAGAGAAATTTCCTTGTGGATCTAAATCAACTGCCAAAACCCTAGCACCCGTTTGAGCAAAAGTAACAGCTAAATTTAAAGATGCAGTTGTCTTTGAACAACCGCCCTTATGATTTGCAATAACAATAGTCTTCATAAATCTCTTAATTGGAATGGAGTAGAAATACAAACAATTACAGGAATTAGAAATAAACTAAGAATCTTTAGATTTTCGTCTGCCACGTTTAGGGGGCGTAAAATTAATTAAATCGTCAAATGGAACTTCCCAATATTCTCCTGCTGGTGATATGACTTTTCTAGCATTTGGAAATTTACCTTGTTCAATCCAATTTTGAACAGCTACTCTAGAACGATTGTATTGGTTGGCAATTTTCATGATTGTAAAAGTCTTCATATAAAAGGTTTTAGCACAAGTAAATTAAAATTACAATAATATTTACAGGTATGTAAGAATTTTCTTAAAGAATGTAATTTTTGAATTTAAATAAAACTAAAAAGAAATGGTTTTTTCGTCATCAATTAATGACTCAACTGAAACATTTGCTAATTTTGAATAGTTAAGTAAATCAATCAGGGTTGGTTCGCGTTTACCTAATTCGTATGCCGAAATAATGCTACGAAAATCTCTTTTATCAGATGAATATGGGGTTGAGGGAGGTAAGGAACAGAAAGCGACGCTGCGCGTATAATAAGTATTATGCGTTGAGTTTTTATTTGACTCGGCGTATAATTCCGTTTTTGGATGGATTTATCTATCAAAAAACTCAGCGTATAATACTTTTCTGTTTTTATGTCACAGATTTTCCAAGACTTTTCCGCCTATCTTGAAAGTTCCGAGCGGAGTTTTTTGACTATCAAGAATTATCTTGCCGATCTTCGGCTTTTTGAAAAATGGTTTTTAGAAACTAACGCTTATCCCGCATTTAGTCCTTCTGATGTCACGCCGACCGACTTACGCGAATATAAACAGTTTTTGATAATCAATAAAGAAATGAAACCGGCGAGCGTTAATCGCCGCCTCGCCTCGCTTAGAAGTTTCCTTAAATGGGCAACCGAAGTCGGGTTTTCTCACACCGTTCAAATGTCGAAAATTCCAAAGTTCGAGAAAACCGAAAAAACTGGGATTCGTTGGCTCGACCGCAAAGAAGAAAACGCTCTGCTTCGCGTCGTCGAGAGAACCGGCAGAATCCGCGACATTGCGATTATCAAGTTGCTTTTGAATACGGGCTTGCGGGTATCGGAATTAGTAACTATTCAGGTTCTCAAAAAGACAAACTAAATTGTCGAAATGAGTTTAACTTGGTATCTTAAATTATTGACTGAATCGGAACACATTGCAATTTTAGAAGCTGAAAATGCCGAACTTCGCCAACAGATTATTTCGTTGGAGGAGAAAGTGTTGCTGTTATTGGAGTTGCAGCAGAAGCGGGGCGTGAAAAAAGATTCGGGAAATTCGAGTCTGCCGCCGTCCGGTGATATTGGAAAGAAAAGGCGGAGTTTGCGTAAGAAAAGTAATCGCACGGTTGGCGGGCAAAAAGGGCATCGGGGAAATACTTTGCTGATGACGGCAGCACCTGACCGAATAATAGATATTCAAAGCAATTATTGCGGGCGGTGCGGAAATTCGTTGGAGGATCAAGAGTTCGTTTTGCGGGCGCGTCGCCAAGTGGTCGAGATTCCGCCGATTAAGCCGATCTGGGAAGAATACCGGGTGTTTGCCTGCACGTGTCCGAATTGTGAACACGAGCAGGTTGCCGATTTTCCGCCGCAGGTTAAAGCACCGATTCAATATGGAAGCAGTGTGGCGGCACTTGTCGCGTATTTGTCGGTTTATCAATATGTGCCGTTTGAGCGGATGAAAAACTTGCTGGGCGAGGCATTCAATCTGCCGATTTCGGAAGGGACATTGGTCAATATGTTGGCGGCGGCGGCGGCGAAAAGCCAATTCGTGTATCAAGCGATCAAGGCGGAAATCAAGGTTAGCAAAGCGGTCGGATCAGATGAAACGGGAGCCAGAGTTGATGGAGAGAAATGGTGGATATGGGTGTGGCAAAACGTGCGTAACACATATCTGAAGGCGGCGAAAAGTCGCGGCAGTCAGACAATCGAAGCGGAATTCGAGGAAGGCTTGCCGGAGGCGACGTTAATTTCGGATCGGTTGGCGGCACAATTGAAAATGCCGAGTCGGGGAAATCAACTGTGTTTGGCGCATTTGCTCAGAGATGTCAGATATTTAGAGGAATTGGAACACGAGGAATTCGCCACCGAGTTCAAAGCTTTATTGAGAAGAGTATTTGAAAAGAGGCGGGAAATGGTGGAAAAACAGAAGATTTGTCCGGCAAGGGAAGCCGCCGCCATCGAACAAAAACTGAATGAACTATTGGCACTAGCAATCAATCGGGAAAAGAGTGCGGAAACAGCCACATTTCAAAAATCAATGCTCAAGAATCGGAACAATCTGTTGCCGTGTTTATACGACTTGGAGATACCGCCGGATAACAACGCTTCGGAAAGAGCGATCAGAAATGTCAAAGTAAAACAAAAAATATCGGGGCAATTCAAGAATGGACAAAACACATTCTGCGTATTGCGATCAGTAATCGATACGCTGATCAAACGACAATTGGATGTCTTAACTCACCTTACCCAAATTATGAACATTCAACCTGAATAGTTACCGGAATTATGTTCTTTGGGTAAGTTCTCACAATCGGGGGAAAAGTCCCATAGGATTTCATCTCCACAATCCTTCAAATCTCGAAGCAGCAGTTCTTGTGTAGCGAACCGTGTGAGCGATGTTTTTATGTCCGAGGTAGTCTTGGATAAGCCTTGTGTCGTATCCTTTGTTTGCCAAATAATAGCCGGTTGAATGACGAATCGAATGCGGGGTAACTTTGAAATCGAGTGTAGCTTTCTTGCCGATTTGATTAACCAAATAATTTATGGCTTGTCGTGTCATCATTCCGCGTTCGCTCAGAAAGAGATAATTTGAACCGGCATTCGGATAGTCTTCACGGGTTCTGAGCCACGCCCGGATCGCTCTTAGTTCATCGCCTTCAATCGGTTGATGAGTCGAAAGACTTCCTTTTAATCTTCTGACATAAATTCGGGAAGTTTCAATATCCAAATCCTTGAGTCTAATATCAACAAGTTCCGAAACCCGCAGTCCGTGACGAAATGCCATCAGCATCAAACAATGATCCCGAACTCCGTGTCTGGTTTTGCGGGCAGCTTCGAGAAACTTTTTCATTTCGCTTTCGGTCAGAAAGTTTTTCTCCTTTTGGTCTATTGTTTGGTTTAATTTCTTCGGCATTTTTATAACTCTTTACACTACGGATATTGGCGATACTGTTTTTGCCACGGCGAAACTATGATTTTCATTATACTTTAGTTTTGCTACTCTTGACAAAAGAGTTATTTTGTAAAGAGTTTTCGGTTAGTAATTTTAATTTAAGCAATTTCTTGGATCGGTGAATTTCTCATCTGCCGGATTCTTTCCAAAACCTGTTTTTCTTTTTTCTGGGCGAAATATAAATCAAACTTTATTTGCAGATTAAGCCAGAAGTCCGCACTCATTCCGAAGTACTTGGCAAGCCTTAAAGCCGTGCTGGGAGTAACGCCGCGTTTGCCGGAAACGATTTCATTGATGCGTTGATACGGAACTTGAATAGAATCGGCTAATTCCTTCTGAGTTAAATTGAGCGGGATCAGAAATTCTTCGCGGAGCATTTCGCCCGGATGCGTCGGTTGTCGGTCGGTTGGAATTCTCATAATAATTTTACCTCTTAATACTTGATCATTTTTAATGCGAATCAAGGGTTGAAAATTACCTTTGTTTTAATCAATAAATTTGAGATGTGAATGGAACGCCGTCCATCTTGGCGGCATGGACGCGATAGCGTTCAAAATTCGATGTCGGTTCAATCGAATTTTAATTTAAACTTTAAATATCTCAACCTTTTTTTCGTGCTATCGCACTCATGCCGCCAAGATGGACGGCGTTCCGTTTTTAACCCTTGATTCGCATTTTTAATGATAATCAACAATTTCAACTTCATCCGCGCCTGATTCGCTCCATTTGAAACAAATCCGATATTGATTATTAATTCTGATACTGTGTTGTCCCAAGCGGTCAGCCTTCAAAGCCTCTAAACGATTACCGGGCGGGACGCGCAAATCATCAAGTGCGACTGCCGCGTCAATCTGATCCAGTTTGCGGACGGCGACATTCCAAATCCCGCGCGGTAATAATCTTCTCGCATCGGATGAATTGCGTCCATTATAAATATCTTCGCTCCCGATGTTTTTGAAAGATTGAATCACCAACTACATAATAGCACGGAGAGCGTGTTATAAGAAGAGTTATTATGCAGTGAATAAATCTATGTCAACCATTCAAATATTAACGCCGACCGAAATCAGAAATTATGGGGTATTAGGCACGAAGGGATGATTTTTTACTCTAGCGTATTTAATGCAATAGTGTCCTCCTCGTTATCTTCTCTGAAATGATATGTTCCGTTGGGAATTATATGTCGAAATAGAAGTGGAGATA
>MWWI01000033.1_pt1 | contig 29382 bp, 30 predicted proteins | sample 1047321 | NCBI WGS metagenome assembly MWWI01 (sample SAMN06349966, study PRJNA376086) | soil metagenome | isolation source: FI-1 sample Antarctic (ecotone) soil | place: Antarctica | reverse complement strand
TCCACGTCTTTTCCGCCCTGGCCGAGTTTGAGCGAGACCTCATTCGTGACCGCACTATGGCAGGCCTGCGTGCGGCGCGGGAGCGTGGTCGGCGGGGAGGCCGGCCGCACTCCCTTACGCCTGAGCAGATCGCGATGGCGGCGAGGCTCATCAAGAGCCGGGAAGTTTCAATCCAAGAGATCCTGAACCTGCTCAAAGTCTCCAAGCCGACGCTCTATCGCTATGTCAGTCCGACCGATGAGATCCGTAACGATGGCAAACCAGGTAGATAGGTAGCCCTTGAAAAAACACCTTACCTCAAGCTCTGAAAAATTCAAGTTGACCTGCCATTCTGCGCCGCAATCGCAAGTTGCGGCGTCTGGCTTTCCACGTATGTTGCACATCATGCCGAAAGTGACACCGGATGCACAACGCCACCACAAAGACCGCAGACGCTTCATACTCACCGTCATAGTGGGCGACAGTAAGCGTATATTGCCAGCCTAGGTTGAATTCACCAGGACGGCGACATTGTATATCGCATTCACTGCAGCGCCAGTTGCAGGCTTCCTTGATCTCGCGCGCAATTGCAGGCCAGTTGTCAGGATATCGAGTGTCATTCATAGGTAGGGGAACTCACGTCTGGATGCACCACTTGGTAGAGCTGTTCTCGTAAAGACAAGCCCTCCTGTAGGCAGTGGGGTTGAAGACGGTCTCTATGGCAACTACTTGTCAAGCATCGTCTTTATCAAGCGCACGACTCAACGTGTATTGTACCCAAGCACTGCGACTGATGCCACGGCGCTTGGCCGCCGCGTCCACCCGCTCTAATAATCCCGGATCAAACCGAATCATGACCGGCTTTTTGCTCGCATCCTCTTCGGTCTTCCCAGCTCCCGAGATGAAAGCTTGCACAGCTTTTTCATCACCCTGGCCGCTGCTGGTATCCTGGCTGCTCTTTGGTTTCTTGGTGATAGTCAATGTATATCACTTCGCTATCTTTTATATATCTATCGTAAATCATCTGTGTAGATAACTCGCACTAAATCTTGTAATTCTTCGATGGCCTTAGCATCGCGTGGTGTATACTCGGTAACTGCCCGTCCGCTGGCGGCGGCATTGGGAAATGCCTTGCGTCGTCCAATGAACACCCGCAGAATCTCCATGCCCGGTGTCTCCTGGAGCGCCTGGACCGCGTCCTCATTATCGCGTCCCTGGGCATCAGCGGCATTGACGACCACCAAGGTGCGCAGCTGTTCATTAATCTCACGGGCCTCTTGGATTAGGACCGCCATCTGCTCAACTGCCCAAATGTCGAAACTGCGCGGCTGCACGGGGATGAGCAACACCTGGGTGACTGTGAGTGCGGCGCGCAAGCTGCCCGTATCGCGACCCCCTACGTCAATGATGATGTCATCATATTTTGCGGCGAGTTGGCGTACCTGGGTACGCAGCGCTGCGCCCTGGAGACTGACGGCAGTGTAGCCAGGCTGACCTAGAAACTCAGTGCGCAGATCGGTGAAGGTTAGTGCGGTACGTTGTTCGTCACCATCCACAAGCAGCACATCATGCCCTTCGTTTGCCCTCAGAATTGCAAGACTGACGGCGAGCGTAGTTTTGCCAACACCACCTTTAATGTTTCCGACCGAAAGAATCATGGCGATGTTCTCTTGCGCATTGTTATCATATGTATATACACATGATAACATACTGATATACACATGCAATATTTTTAATGTGAGGTCGAGTTGCCAATTGTACAATCATATCCCTAACCGCAAGCTCGCGTACGCCGTACCAAATGTCTGTTTATTGGTGCCACCTGGTGAAAAAGTGTGCCATTATCTGCCATATCTTGCTGTTGTCCTGTTATGTTCTGTTTATCAGGAGATGCCGATGTGCATGGGATTCTCGCCACTGCTCATGGTTTTTCTGCGCTTTTGCATTGCTCATGAGGTTATCACAATTACATGGGGTTCCCGCTCTTCCATGAGGTCATCAAACTGTCATAGGGTTACAAATATCAACCGTATGATACAAAGCGCAGAAACCCCATTTTCCAGTGTAAATGGCAGTTGATACGCTCTCACCATACAAACTCTATGATACAAACAGCGCTACCCCCTCTTTTTAGTGGACAATTATAGACGGTCACACTACTTGCCATAGCCACCCCAGCGCCGCAGCAATGCCCGTTTCATGCTGCCAAAGCCCCTTAGTGGGCCAATGTGTACCTGCTGGGGTTGTACTCTTCCATAGAGGCGCATCAGGCCAGTTACACAAGCCCCCACTAGGTCTATGAGGCCACTGATAAGCAATGCAGGTGCATGGGGGTGCTTTGGTGGGCATCCCACTATATTTGGTGTCCCCTGTCGATTTGCCCCGGCGCTTGTACGTGTGGCCAGCACATAACCCACCTCCCCATAGTGCGTATGCTTTGCAGCGCCGCAGCACCTTTGCCTTCTCACTGTAGGCCATTGTTACTCCTTTTTGTGGCACGCTGCGTGTAAATATGCTACAACATACAAGCGCAGCACTAGGGCGTGTATGCAAACTCTTTGAAGTGGAAGAAGGTGACTTTCCACGGACGGTTTCCGGGCTTCGTGGACCGGTAAACGCGTCTCAACTGCGCCCGCCACGGGCATAGATAACCCCAGTTTTGAGTTTGCATACAAAGCCTAGCCTTTCACCACCACTTGTTGCTGGGCCACATTGATTTGAACACCAGCTCGGACCAGAAGTCTCCGCACGCGAGCTAGGCTTTCCCACTTTAGCTATTTGCCACAACCTGCTGTTGTGCAACGTTGATCTGAACTGGCGCTCGTTTGAGCAGGCTCCGTACCTTGGCCAACGTCTCCACAGCTCGCAAAAAGCGTTTGTGCGCTGAGTTAAGCTTGTTGTCCCAGTAAGCACCTTCCTTAAAGCTGCCACCTTGGTCAGAAAAAGCTTGATAATGCCTTTCAATCATCTGCAAGCGTAGCCAAGCCGTCACCACATGATCAATCAGCACACGCTCCATTGGAGAACCTTTTTCATAGCCCAGCTCACGCGTCATTGTTTTCGCCTGCAATTTCATCACCTCGACCATTCCAGGTCTTGAGGAAATGTGCTCCATAATGCGCGTCTGGAGGATATGTGTTGTATCGCCCAGGACGTCAAAAATTTCTGGATAATCCACAATGGCTTTCTTTAGCTCAGCCATCTGCTCTTTACTGGGCTTCGGTGCATTTACAGTGTCCACTAATCGGTCGGCCAAAACTCTTAGCTCAGTGATGTCCAGTTCAGAAATGCTTTTCTTCTTCAATTCAGCCACGGCGTAACAACCTCCATTGTCGCTTGTGCTGATGGTAGCCGCTGGCCAATAAGTAAGCCCGAACCATCACCGCAACAGCCTTGTCGTACTCTTCTAGCTGCCGATCTATCTCTTCCTCCACAGCTACCAGTTGTTTGAAATGTAGGCGCTCTAGCATCTGGTACATTTCACCGGTGTTGACCATGTTCTCAGCAATATCAGCGACTACCCCGGTGCCAACGTACTCGCTGACCACCCGGTCACCATCACGCCGTTTTCGGTAGTAGTAACGGCGACCGCTGCGTTCTTCCCATGCCATTTTTGTGCTACACCTCGCTACTTGCCCCACTTACCACCGAGATTAGAGATCAGCTGCTCAAACTTTGACAGCCGCACCATGCACAATGTGTCATCTACCTTCACGCCCTTGCAGTTGAGCACATGCATGTCACAGTCTGCCAGTGCCGTCGTGAGCCACTTGGCTGGCTTGCCCTGATAGTCAGACGTGACCATGAGGCCGGCGGCTTGCAGTGCTTCAATGCGTGGGGCTAGGTCGAAACGTGATGCCATTTGGTTGCCCTTTTCTAGGGGTCAACTTTTGCGCCTGTTTTGACATTGGCGCCAGAAGCGCGATAATCGCATTATCCCATCTGACAACCTCATATTCGCTCCCGTTCTGCCTATCCCTTAAAGGAGATACCCATGCCTGCCTACACCGTTATTAACCTGGATGTGACCGATCCCGACATGTTCAATCAGTATCGCGAGCAGGCGACTCCTCTTGTCTTGGCTAAAGGGGGGAAGTTCCTTGTCATTGATTTTGAACCGAAAGACATGCATGGTCAGTCCCGCCTAGGCTTAGCCATTATTGAATGGGAGTCCGTCCAGGCGGCAGAAGCGTATTACAACTCCCCTGAATATCAGCAGCTCGTGGGCTTACGGCTCGGCTCCACCGAAGGATGGATACGCATCGCACCTGCATTTACCATGCCGGCAGCGTAGCCACTACGCACTCTCCTTTTCGGATATGTGCCACTACACCGTGGCGTGGTGCTAGGTCGAATTGGCGTGTACTGTAGCCGGTCGGCTTGCACATCTCATACTAGCTCCCTAATCCATCTTGCTTGTCACGAGCAACCACCCACCATTGCAAGGCGTGGCGTCTACCTTCATCTTAATCGTCTCTGTCAAGTGCAGTGCCTGCTTCAGTTCGTCCAGGCGCAACAATCGCCCAAAGTAAGGTGCCAATTCCTCTGCCGGAGCGGGTGTCAACAGCTCAATCAAATGCTTTGAGCGCTTGATGATCTCATCTTTGAGCACTGGCGACACAATATCTAAATTGCCGTCTACAGTCAGCTTGTTATTGGCTACACGTAAATCAAGCCCCATGTGCAGTAAGTTTGCGTAGAACACCTTGATTGGCCTGCCATATTTATCGCTTGCCATTGTCTCTATCTCCGCTGAAAAACTATACGCTATACGGTTCTATACATTAATATCTGACTTTTTTTCTATATTTTTTTTTCCGTGGAAAAAGTATGAATTTGCTGTATAGAACCGTATAGCGTATAGGCTTTTATTCCTCATTCCGTCAATATCAAGCCGCGTCGAGCGCGCACAGGCTTGCCAAGTACCCATTTTTGGCAGGGTTGAAAACCCTTTTGTTCCAATGCCCGCCCGAAGGCATTCGCCTTCTTGGGTGTGTGTCCGTTACTCGTGCACCAATTCTCATAAGATGCATACAGTAGCGCATTTGTCACCTCGTTACCGATGCTTGGCTCTGCACACTCGTCAAGCCACTGTTGCACATAGTCCAGGTCGTCCCGCGATTTCTGTGTGGCGACGGCAACAGCTTTTGGTGTAACCAGCCCTTTTGGCGACGCATACCAACGCTTTGCGCCTTCGACCGCGTAGGCGAGCACACTGACCAAGTTCTCAGGACTCGCCAGGCTGCGCTTCAGCGCCTTGTCTTCGTTGCCCAACCTTGAAATTGGAAAGCGGATAACACGGACTCTGCCCCAAAAGGCATCGTCGTCCACGTCGCCCTTGATTGGATAGTTGGACGAAAGTCATATTTTGAACATGGGATCATAGGTAAAAAACTCACGGTGCTTATGGGCACAACGAATCTGATCATTGCCGGTAATGTTCTTGACCACTGCCTCATTCAATGAGCTGTAGCGCCCACTCTCAGCCGCCACAATCAGACGTGCAGCACGCAAGTCTGCCAAGTCAAAGTTTTGGCTGTTACCGTCTCGTTTGGCCGTAAAAGTGCTGAAGTCAACTGACGTTGCCAATGGATACCCCAACAGTTCGAGTTGAGTAAGCGCAAAGGTGCCTTTGCCGCTGCGTGTTGGGCCTTCGACATAAAACATGCACTCCTCAGTGGTCTGGCCGGCAATGGAGTAGCCATAGGCCATTTGCAGCCACTCTGCAATTTGGTCATGCTCACCCACGCTCTCAGACAAAAACTTGTGCCATATCTCCGACTGTGAACCAGGTATATATGGGGTGGGTACGCAGTAGGTAAACCGATTCGATGGTCCATGCGCTAAGAGTTCGCCAGTGCGAAGATCCACCACACCATTGGCGCAATTCAGCACGTCGGGATCTTTGTCGAACTCGCCAAGACTTGTTACCACCAAGTCCTTATACATATCCTTGACAGCGTTTTTACGTGCCGAGCTAGGCGCTGTACCCTTGACCACATCTTCGCGCTGGGCCTCGACCGCTGCCATACGGCGACGGATTAGCGTCTCGGTAATGGCGCGATTGACGGAGCGCTCTGCATTCTCTGTCTCATAGTGGGTGCCGGTGTTAGCCATCCATCCTAGCGCATCACAGAAAGCAAAGGCGTCAGGGTGCAACGCATTGACTACTGAGGCATTGCCATGGTCGTGTACAGGCCATTCCAGCAACTTGGCATCTTCATCGTCAACGTCAGATTCTGTGGTGGGTTCATCAGCGTCCTGTGGCTTTTTCTTCAAGCCTTTGACGGTGACTTCTACTATTTCCTGCCACAGATCCAACTGTTTCTTGGCCGCAACATAGGCAGCCTTGGTGTCACCGTTGTGCTCCAAAGTAGTGAACACATCGAAGGCGTCTCGGCTATGACCATTGACATATAGCGCATCACTGGAGCTGTGGTGATAGCTGCGATTTTCTCTATTCCAAACCACGACAGAAGTAATATTTTGTTCACGTCCAGGACGAGAGTAGCGCTTGATGTCCTGGAAGGATCTACCCAGCTTATAGTTATTTCTTTCGAGAATGTCGCCTACCTTAACGGTGTCATTGAACTTGCCGATTACTGGATCAGCACCTTCCCGTTTGGGCAGCTTGGCATTTTTAGCCTTCATCCAAACTTCATCAACGCCAGTCAATTCCTCAAAGTCAGAGAGGGCATACAATCGGGTGTGGTCACGTTCAAGCACAGTCACTACAGGGAAGTCAGGTGCAAAGTAATTCTTGACATTCAAGCTGCCGGGTATGCGTAAAACGCGTGCTAGATCCTTAGCGCCAGGGTCTGCGTCAATCATCTGCACCCACTCAGCTTGCAATGCTTCGATGCGTTCTCTGTTGCTATCATCTAGGGTAATTGTCTCGGAGAGAAGCCAGTAGCACTGATACCCCCCACCTGTATCAATCACCTCCGATGGTGCCAATGGGCAGGCATCCACCCTTACGAGCGCACGCGCTTTGTAGGTAGGCAGATCCAGCATCATCGCCTTTTCTTGCGCCTCTTTGGTGGCACTGCGCTGATCGCCTTGATTTAGCCTGTCGTAATCATCGGGAAGGTATGGGCTGTATTCGCGGAACTGCACCACATCCTTTGCGTCAAAGTCTGCAAACAGGCAGCTAACAGCAGCAACGGTGGCCCTGGTGGCACGCTGGCTTGTGTTACCTGCCTGCGTGACAGGATGCACACTAAAATACTGGTGACGGTCGCTCCATCGTGGGTCAGGTGGCTCAATTTCGTCTGTGGCGAACCATTGCGTTTGCTTTATTGCGCCATCTGCGGTCATGCTCCAGTAGCAGGCATATGGACCACTGCGCCACAGGTGCTTGATCAATTTATTAAATACACGCCATTCGCTAGTGTCAGTCATTGCAATTACCTCTTGATTGCGCCCATCGAATTGTGCTAAGATAGGCACGAGAGTTTGTGTTGAAATGCCAGCAGCCCGTTAACCGTCGCATGGGAACGGGCTGCTGGCGTCTTATTGCTAGTTGCGTCCTGTACGGAAGATCACGTCACCATCAAGATCGTCCTCAACCACTGGCTGCGGTGCCTTCTTGCGTGGCATGGCAGCAATCGCAATACCAATCGATTGTTTGCCCTGGAAGGCAACGTCGGTCGTGTACAGCGTAATCTGCTTGCCTACCCACTGCGTTTCATCATCTCCGAAGAGTGCACGCATCTTGTCTCGCCTGCTCTTGTTTAGAGACAATTTCTGGTCAATTTCGAGCAACTCAAGCACAATTGCTTCATCACCGGACGGATACTGGTGCTCATAGGCTTTAGAAACTGTGACAGGAAGGCGTTCGCCCTCATCCACCATGTTTGCTAAGTCACTGCCCTTGAGCCATTCATTCTTGTCATACTTTGAAAAATCGATAGGCATGGTACTATTCTCCTGTTGGGGAAATTGGCTTGCCGTGTCTTCACCATGGCATTGCCGAAAGAAAGTTATATGGTTAACCGGCATTGCCGGCTATACCCGTAGTTGGAAGAGCTGCCAGCCATAAACTGGCGGCTTTTCTTATTTGTTGGTGGCATCCATGCGGGTAATTGAATTTTGCGCGCCCTTGGCTGCATGATCAATGAGCAAACGAAGTAGCTCCTGCACACTCACGCCATAAATGGCGGCTAGTGCCTGCGCGCTTGCTTTTGTTTCCACCGGTACAAAACCACCAACGTATGCAGGCTGTGAACGATTCGGTTTGCGTCGCGTCTCGTTTTTCGTAGCCAACATGCTTGCCTCCTGCTGAACATTTGAACATCTGCTTGAACACAGTGTATGGGCTGCTTTGGGGGTGAAGCTACCCTACACATGGGGTAAGAATGATGGGGTAACATGGGGTAACATGGGGTAACATGGGGTAACATGGGGTAACTTTACTTATTTTTGCCCCATCCACCTTCCTTGAGTGCTTTTATCAATCCTTTTCGTTCTGAAGTGCTAAGCCCCAACTCGCTAGCAATTTCTTTGGCATAATCCTGCACAGTCGATAATTTATGTCGGGTAATGTTTACGATTTCTGAATTCGAGTGTCCATCTGCAATCAGATCAGCTACATCGTGGTAACGAGTGGACAAGGGAACTTGGATGGCTTGCGTCTGTTCCATTGCTGGATCCGTTCTCCCCGGCGCCATTGGTGGCGTGGCGACCACAGACCACGAAGCAGAATCCAGATCCAAGATAAAGTCTGCCCATGCAACACCTTGCGCCTCCTCGCCTTCAATTTCTAGGCGACTACCGTCATCCTCTTCCGTCAAAGTAATTTTCAAGGCTAGTTTCTGGGTGCCAACTGGATCACGCTTCCTTCCAGGTGCGGGTAAAGGCGGACCAATGTAGCTATCCATATAGAAGCTCATAGAAGGTTGAATGGTGCCGGTCAGAACAGTACGGATGCGCCATACCTCGAATATGTAAGGCGGCTGCCCCCGGACAATAGTTTGGTAGTCTGGGTCTAAGAGCTCGTGATAGGTGCGGTCGAAACTTGGCGACTTAGGTACGGTCTTTTCATTTTTCGTCCCAATCCATTGTTTGAGCCAACGCCAAAATGATTCAACGTCTGCCGAGATAAAAATAGAATCAGTCCACATGCTTTTCTCCCTTGCCAATGTAAAAACGCCACCGTGGTCAGCTCTGGCGGCTAACCTGGTGGCGCTCCTGTGTGCAAAGTATGGTGTGCCATCCTACTTGACACGGCGCGCGAGCGCGTGTACCATAGGAACGGCAAAGACATAGATTTGTACGCAAGAGCAGCCACAGGTTTCCTACGCCAACGGGCTGCTTTTTGCTTTCCTGGCTCAAGTATACATTAACTCCCCATCTATCTGAAATGCCCTTTGCATAGCCCATTTGCATTGCCTCTCGTGTGTAGGCTACCACTGGCTACCGTTGTTCCTACCCTAATGACTACCGGTGCAGCTACACTGCATTGCGTGCCCTTCGATACTCACCCACAGTGATCTCCCACTCTTTTAGCTGGGCAAGCACTACACCCCCATCCCGATAGTCACGAAAGTTGATGAACCAGGCGCGGCGACTGCGATCATAGAAATATAGTGGCAGCCCAAGGCTTTGCCGGGTGAACATGATGGCGCGCATCGCATTCGACTCTGTTGGAGTCAGTCCCCATTTGCGATAGCCCACCCTGCCCCAAGGCAGCGGCACGATCACACGCCCAGTGACAGGATCTATGTTGCAGAGCACGCCTGAATCATCACGCTCGTAGCAGAGCGCAGTGAGACGCGCCAGGGCATCATTGAGCAGCTCTGTGGTAGCAGCATCCACATTGCGCCTGGACAGGTTCTGTGCAGCACTGCGTACGGTTGAGTGGCGTTCTGGTGCGGTAAGCGTAGACTTGCGCTCGACAATTCGAATGATATTATTTGAATTAGTCACGGTCGTCCCCTCGATTTTGGCGGTGGCGATGGCGCTGCTCATTTCGGACGTACTTGTACATCAAGATTGCCTGCACCAAAGCGATGCCGTCAGGACTTGCGATGTGATGAATCAGCCAACCCAAGAGCCACCAGCCGAGGAAGGCCAACCAGAAGATTGTCAGCGCCCCGATGCTGATGAATGGTACGTTCCAGCCCATGATGGCGACAATCAAAGCACCCACGCCAAACGCTATGCTTATGGGCAACGTCGCCAACTGGAAGCCTACAGAGCGGTCTGTGTAAGTCGTGTGCAGCTCCACGGTCGTATGTGCGGTGGGCAGCATCGGCATCTGCTCACCGACTTCGATGATCTCCACACGCGGGCGCGGTGCCGGTGCGACGAAGTTGTTGGTACGTTTTGAATTGCTCATAAATTGCCTTGCTCCTTAAAACAAAAATCCCAACGTTTCCGCTGGGTAAGGTGCAAGCATAGGCCGAAATAGGGTATAATTGCCCCATGTCGCCCGCTGCTATCACCAGCGTGTCGGCTAGGCTCTGTTGGGTGTTACAAGCACCCGGCAGAGCCATTTTGTTTATTCAATTACAGATATTATACTGCAAAACTGTAGTCAGGTCAACGGGTGCTATATATCTAGTACCTCCATTAGGGTTCTGGTAGCCGCTGACGTTCTCAGAACGTTAGCATGACCATGTACCATTTCATAGCTCCAATGTAGCTCTAATAACCAATGAAGTTTCTAGTATCGTTCTGATTGCCTCTTACCCTTCCATAACTCCAATGGAGTTCCCATCATGATAGACAACCTATACAGCGTCAAACAGGCTGCAGAGATTACCGAGGTTAGTCGGCAAAGCATCCGAGCATACACTGGAAGCTATGCGCGCTGGTTCTCAACCGAAGCTACCCCACAACAAGGTGGTGAACGTCGATTCACCAGTGCTGATCTCAAGCTGATCAAGTTCATCTTCGCCACCGTCACTAGAGACAAAATCACCCATGAACAGGTGCAGGAACGTCTAGCTGCAGGTGCGCTTGATGCCTTTGAGTGGGAGCCTGACACAGATGCTCATAGAGCCACCTCAGAGCCCTCTCAGCATACTAACACCTCTCTCGTACCTGTAGAGCGTCTACAGGCTGCACAAGCCCTCATGATGGATGCCCAGCGCCGGGAGCAGGAAGCCATAGCGCGCGCCGAAGAACAGGCGCAGCGTCTGCGTGAGCAAGCTCAACTGCGCGAACGTGAGTTGCAAGAGCAGATCAATCAATTGTTGCGCGAGTTAGGCAAGACAGAGGGCAAGATTGAAGCATTGCAGACGGTGCAAGCCACCACGCCGCCCACAGAGCGTTCCCGTAGCTGGTGGGGCAGGCTGCTGGGCAGAGAGTAGAACATGACACCAGGACGAAGGTTTACAAAACAGTTTCCCTACTTTTTCCTTCTTTTTATCTGGCTTCTTTTTGGCTGTGGCTCCTTTGGTGCCAGATCGACATCTTCTTCTAGGCCACTCACAGACGCAGCAATACTTGCTACGTCTGATGCCATCCGCGCCAGAACAACAGTGACGCTAGATGATTTTAGTAGAGAAGCCACATCCCAAGCAGAATATGATGATTATCTGGCTTCTCAAGAATCATGGGAGGCCACAAAGGATGCAATACGTTTTGCCACACATGACGCCTTTATTGAAGCCGAATTTACAGCAGAGGCAGGGGCTACAGAGACGGCAGAATTCGAGGTTACAATTGATGCAGGTAATGAAGCTGGTAGGATATGGTGGGCAACGCAGAAGGCTGCCACTGCAGAACTCGAGGCTACAGAAAACGCAATTGTTGAAAAGGGCACAAAGTCCTGGATTGCGAAACAGAAGATTAAGATGACAGCGGCTTGGGCCACCAACGAAGCCATTTATGTGATTGAATCAACGGCTTGGGCAGAGTGGGCTACAAGAGATGCTGAGTTTATTGCTAGTAATGGGACCATCGAGCAGTGGCCTTGGGCTACAGAGTACGCAGAATATTATGCCTTAGTCAAACAAACCCTAGAGAAAAAGGGGATTTTTGATAAAGAGACGCCCACTCCTCAGCAAGGTTGTTCAAGCGGCTGCATATTCTATCCATCCTGGTGCGAACCGCCCATAAAAGGTAATGTCTCCTTCGATGATGGTGAACGAATTTACCACATGCCCGGTGACGAATTCTACGATGATACTGTCATCAATCCCGACTATGACGAGCGTTACTTCTGCACGCCAGAAGAAGCAGAAGCGGCAGGCTTTCGCCGTGCGTATCGATGACCACCTCCATCAGTCACACGCTTGCCATTGTTGGACCCAACAAGACGCAGATCCGCTCCAAGGTAACCTATGTGCAACCATCTGCCGAACGGTGGCGCCAGGACACTGCCGAGGTGCATATCAGCACGCATGAGTGGCTAGACCCATATAGGTATGACGCCACCTACAATACGCCAAAGGCTTCAGTGGCAGGCTCCTACACAGTTCACAGCTACAGGTCAGAGGGTGGCGAATACGTGTACGTGGGCACGTTCACGCGTGAACGCTAATCCCTTTTTTACGCGCTAGAAAACTCCTACCGTATCACCCGAAAGCCACCCGGCAAGCTCTCGCACGCCAGCCCATCATTGTCATTGCCATCTAGTCCATGAATATCACCCACCCCTTGTGATTCACAGTACTCCATGCAAGCCTGCGCCTGGGGTTGCGTGTCAAAGTCTGAACAATTGTAGAGATTCCCCGAACAATCACAGGTGGCATTGACAACCTCTGTGGCGGTCGCTGTTGGCGTTACAGTGGGTGTAGATGTGGCCGTTGGGGTGTCTGTAGGCGTTGCTGTGCAAGTCGGTGCTTGTAGTTGTGTGTCGGGGCAAGGAAATGGCCCAACATCGGTCGCCGTTGGTGCGCTGGTGGGCGTGAAGGTCGCGGTGGGGATTCCCGTTGCAGTGGGCGTTGGTGTGGCAAGGTCATCTGGTTGCTTGAGCAAGCGCGGCAGGAAGAGCGAAATCATATCCGCCACGTCACCTGGTAGGTCAAACGTCGCTTTAACAGGCCGGTGGTCGCTGGTAGTGGCATCGTCGGGAAACTCCCCATCACGCACCACAATCTCGGATGTGGCAGACCAGTCGCGCGCCTCACCTGCGGCAAAGATAAAGTCCAGCACGCTGTTGAAAGTGCATGGATCTCCACTGCATTGCGTTGTAACCAACGTGGCAGGCTTAATCCACTCCCACACATTGTCCGCAACCATCAGGTCATAGCCGAGGTCATGGGCTTCGGTCGTGACGTCCCAATCGAAGTTGTAATCGCCAACCGCAATCACCGGCAGCGTCTGAGTGGCTACCCACTCATTGAGCAAAGTTGCTTGGGTGTGGCGCGCATCCTCATTTGTACGATAGAGATGATTGACCATGAAGATGAACTGCAAGTCAGTGGCCGATTCTTCCAGGGTCACGACCAACGAGGCACGCACATTGCCGCCAACGTTGATTTCGTCCAACTCACCACTGCCGAGCAGGTCAAAGCGATCCTCGTTGTAGAGCACAACCAGCCGATCAGCGCCGCCCGTTGTGCCAGTGACACGCGAAAATTGTGCAGCCTCTCCCACCTCTGCACCATTCTCATAAAGCAAGGCATCATCGTCACCATTGACCTCGGACAAGCCCCACAGATCCACGCCATCAACCGCGGCAATCTGCCCAGCAATGGTGACAGCATCAGAGCCGCCACCCCTATCCCTACGGGGTGTGCTCCTCGGCCCAGGGGAGGAAGGCGACCTTAATGGCTTGTTTGTTGCGAAGCAGTTCCACCCCCTCGACATAGCGGGTTAGGGGCAACTGGTGGGTGACCAGCGGCTCCAGTTGCAACTCTCCTGCCACCACTAGGGCCAGCGCGCGCTCCGCAGCCGCGCGGTTGTGGCCGGCATAGCCCAACAGCGCGGTGCCCGAAGCCCAATGTGCAAAGCCGAACTCCACCGGATCGCGCAGCACACCAAAGAGCGCCACCGCCTTGCGCGTGGTCAGCAGCAGCAGCGCCAGCGATTGCGCAATCCCCGTACAATCCACAGCCAAATCGAAACGCTTCGGGCCGCGCAGTGTGGCGGAATCGGCGTTTGGCCCCGGCGCATCGGCAGCCAACTCATCGGGCGTCAAGACTGTATGCGCGCCCAGACTGAGCGCCAGGTCGCGCCGCTCGGCGATGGGGTCCACGGCCACGACCTCGCTGGCGCCATAGGCCCGCGCCATCTGCACGGCGATCAACCCGGCGGGTCCTAGCCCGCTAATGCCCACGCGCTTGCCTGCCACCCCACCCATCTCACCCAACTGGTCAAACGACACCTGGACACACATGGCCAATTCCAGCGGAGCCAGCGCGGCCAGGGGCAAGTCGGTCGGCACCTCAAGCAGGTTATTCGCCTCAAAAATGTTGTACTGAGCATAGCCGCCCGGACGTGCATGGCCCTGGTCGCGCCAGGCCGCCACGCGTGTGCCCACGTCCGGACCGTCAACGCCCGCGCCCAATGCGGTCACCACCCCCACCGCCTCATGTCCCGGCTGACCTGCGGGGTATGGATAGGGCAGCGGACGGTTGGGGAACATCGGCTCGCCGCTCATCAGATGCAGGTCCCAGTGGGGGCAGGTGGTGATGCCCTCGATGCGCACCAGGATTTGGCCCGGCCCCGGTTCGGGAATTGGCGTCGCACACCATTCCACTTGGCCGGGGGCCATGATCTGCAACGACATCATCTGTTCACTCATGGGATACTCTCGTTCATTGTGTCTATATGTTGGGACAATATGTATATGTAATGCTCGCAGAACCCCACCGTCGCCACAAACGAAACACCCCTTGGGGGAGGGAAGGGGTGTTTCGTTTGTGGCGACGGCTAGACTTAGGTCCAGTCCAGAATGACGCCCAGCACCGCATTGCCTTTGGATGCAATTAACTGCCAAGCGTCGGCCGCGCATTGGGCGGGAAAGCGGTGGGTGATCAGCGGCAGGGTCTGCAAGTGGCCCGCGGTGATCAACGCCAACGTGCGGTCCATGCGCGGTGCGGTCCAACCGGAGACCAAATCGAGCGTAAGCTCGGCCATGCGTAGCGATTGCAGCCCCACCGTGTCCTGCTCGCCATAAAAGCCGGCGGAGACAAGGTGACCGTTGCGCCGCATATTGGGCAGCATCTGCACCAGTGAATCAGTGGAGCCGACCGTGTCCACCACCACCTGCACCTTGTCCGGCAGCAGGTTGGTCACCACCTCTATCCAGTCACCTGTTTTGGCGTTGACCGTGTGGCACAGGGGGCCGCGCTCGAACTTGGCCAGCCGGTCATCATGGCGGCCGACCAGCACCACCACTGCGCCGCGCCAGGCCAGCGTCTGCGCGGCCCAGTGGCCGACCAAACCGTCGCCAATGACCACCGCACCCTGGCCAATCTCCAACCCCGGACGGCTGCCGCAGTTATAGCCGACCTGGGTCAGCACCAGCCCACTGTAGGCCAGCGGGTCCACATCGGGGGGAAGCTTCCAGACTTGGCTGCGCGGGCTGACGGAAAGCGAGAGTTGGCCGCCCGTGGGCGCGAACATGCCCGACACCTTGCCCATGGCCGCAAAGACCCGCTCGCCCACGACGATGTCTGTCACACTGTCCCCGACCCACTCCACGATGCCGACCTTCTGATAGCCGGCCACAATCGGGAAGGGCCAGGGGCCGCCGGGGCGGTAGGGAGTCTCGCCGCCGATGCGCTCCCCGCGCAGATAGGAACCTTCGGTGCCGTTGGAGATCCACGAGTGGGTCACGCGCACAACCACATCATCCGGCCCAGGGTCAGGGCATTGCACCGTTTGGAACTCAACCACATTGGGCGCAGTAAAAACGACTGCGTTTGCGTTCACATCACACGTCTTTCCTGTGTATATGTTTGCGTTTATTAAATGCTCACAACCAACACTACATCTTGATGGCGCCCGAAGTCAGGCCGGAAACAAAGGGGCGCATGGCCAGCAGGAAAAGAATTAACAGCGGGAGTGACCCCAGAATATAGCCCGCAAAGAGGGGGCCATACGCAGTTTGAAACTGACCTTGGAAGAAACGCAGGCCAATGGTAATGGTGCGCATATCGTCCTGCTGCAAAGTCACCAAGGGCCAAATGTAATCGTTCCACACATGCAGCGTGTTGACAATCGCAATCACACTGAGCATGGGCGTGGTCAGAGGCAGACCGATGTGCCAATAGATTTGAAAGATGTTGGCCCCGTCCACCACTGCCGAGTCGAAGATCTCATTGGGCAGGCCGGCAAAAAAGCTGCGCAGGAGGTAGATGGCAAAGACCTGCCCGCCTGCCATGTAAGGAAGGATCAGCGCCCAGTGCGTATTGAGCAACCCCAGTTGCTTGATCCACACAAAGGCAGGCACCAGCGTCAGCACAAAAGGCACCATCAGCAAACTGACGATGATGTAGAAGAGAATGGTGCGCCCAGGAAAGGCGTAGCGCGCAAACACAAACGCCGACATGGACGAAACCAGCAGCACACCGGGGACCGACACCAGCGCAACAAAGATCGTGTTCCAGAAATATTTCTGGAGTTGCGCAAAGGCGATGGCATAGTTCTCGAAATGGAAGGGCAGCACCGGCACCATAAAATAATGGCTCATCTGGCTCATGGTCTTGACCGAGGTGATCACCATGAAATAGAAGGGCAAGAAGGTGATGGCAGCCACAATCACGAGGAAGAGGTTCTGCAGCAGGTTGTAGCGATGGATAACGCCCCATACCCCGGTGGATGTTGTGGGATAGTGCATGGCAAAGCTCCCTATAGAAATCCTAAATCCTATTGTTCGGGATTATATTCCGTGTTGGACCGGATCAGAGTCATATTGACCAGGGTAATGGCAAAGATGACGACAAAGAGCGTCACCCCAATCGCCGAGGCATACCCCATCTTGCTATAAAAGAAGGCGGAGTGATAGAGCACCAGACCCGGCACCATGGTGGCTTGCCCAGGTCCGCCATTGGTAAAGATGAACACATCCTGGAAGTTCTGGATCTGGGTAATCAAGGTCAATATGAAGATTAACTTCAATTGCCCGACGATCATGGGGACATCAATGTGCAGGAAGCGCCGGATGCGCGAAGCCCCATCGATGGCCGCGGCGTCAAAGAGTTCGTGGGGGATGGCGTCCAGCCCGGCCAGGTAGATCAGGAGATTTAGCCCGGAAACCCACGGAAAGCCAAAAAATGCAATACTCAACAGCGCCAGACGCAGATCGCCCAACCAGAGCTGTGTCAAATCTTCCAGCCCCACGCTGATCAGCAACGAGTTCAAAATACCCATCTGCGGGTCATAGATAAAGAGCCAGACCAGGATGAGCACGACCCAGGGCACGACCATGGGCACCACCAGCAGCACACGCCAGAAGTAGGCCAAGGTCGGACTGCGCAGGCTGAAGATCACCTCGGCTGCCAACAGCGGGATGGTTAACGCCACCAGCACCCGAAAGGTGACCAGCTTGGCGACATTGGGCAGCGACGTTAGAAACGCACGATCGCGCGTGAACATTTGGACGAAGTTTTCCATGCCGACAAACTCGCTGTTTACGCCATCCCAACGATAGAAGCTGTGCCAAAACGCGGAGATAATCGGGTAGAAGGTAAAGACGGCAAGCAGCGTAAAGGTGGGAACTAAAAAGAGGTAAATCGGTCCATATTTGCGAACCGAGGCCCTCAAACCGCGCCTTTTGGCGGGTGTGGCGCGCGGTGATACAACAAGCGGTTGTGTATTTTCCATAATACAAGCACCCAGGACAGCAGACCAGCCTAAAGAGGTAGGATGACCCACTGGAACAGGAACCCACTGGAACAGAGAGCTACGGCGCGGACGCTTGCCCGCGCCGTAGAGACGAAACTATGTAGAGACGAAGACGCGCCTATACCGGACCTGTTCTGGGTCAGTTAAGCTGGTCGAATCATCTGGATACGCTCGGCGGCAGCGTCGAGATATTCCTGAAGCTGGGCCAGCATATCCTCTTCCGCCAACTGGCCCGTGCAGTAGGGCACGACGACCGATGTGAAATTCATCCCATACTCGAAGTCGAGCATAGAATCGTCTTCCTGGAAGGAGGACGCGGGATAGGCAACCGTCTCGGCAACGCCAAACTCCTCGAGCAAGGGATGACCCTTGCCTTCCTTAACATTCGGCACCGTGCTGGGGCGTTCACTCACAATGGTGGTGATGCTCTCCGGTGTTGTGGAGAATTTGAGGAAGTCGGCCCCGATTTCCGCGGTGTTATTGGCCTGGGCCGTGGAGGTCAGCGCATATTGGAACGCACCATAGCCGGAAGCCACGTTGGTCATGGGCACATCGTTTGGAATACCTGACCAGGTCTCTGCCGTCACAGGCGGGAAGTAGAACCATCCCAATTCAAACTGCCGTTCGGGGTCGTTGAGGAAACGACTCATTTGGCCCATGGTTGTGGGAATCATGGCCCCGCTCCCCGAGAGGAAGAAGCGATAGGCCGCCTCATTCTCCATTCCCATGGCGCCTTCTTGCCAGTACTGGGCCAAATCTTTCAGCGTGCGCAGCCGGGCGATCTGCTCATCCATGGTCGCAGAGTAGGTGCCTGCTTGCACGGCATCTGCGATCTCCCATTTGTCGGGCCAGCCGTTGTTATCCTGGTCATACGTGGGGATTAGATCCCAGAAGAAGTATTTCGACAGCCAGCCGCTGGTCCAGGTCAGCATATGCATGGCCGGCTCGCCGGAAGCGACCCAGGAAAAGGCCGGGTGGCCTGTCTGATCGATGAGCTCGCAGTATTCCATCAACTGCGCCCAGGTGGCCGGCCTGTCGACGGCGATTCCGGCTTCCTGAAACATGTCTTTGTTGTAATAGATGCCGACCGCGGTTTGGTCACCCAAGAGCAAGTATAGGTGTCCATCGGGCGCACGCCAGAAATCCACACTGGGGAAGAATCCATCATGCCACGTTTGTCGTGAAGGGTGGTCCGCCGGGGCGTACTGGTTGGGTGTCTCCAGGAAGGGATCTAGGTTAAGCCACCATCCCTTGCCCAAATCCTCGTTGACCCAATCCGGCTGCGCCCACGAGATATCCGGGGCTGTGCCGCCCGACAGCATGGTGATGGCGGCTTCACGCCGGTTGCCCATGGGGATCGCCTGGAACTCGATGGTCACGTCGGGCTTCACATCTTTATACTTCTCGGCAACCAGTTCAAAACCCAGCAAATCCGGCATGCCTTCGGCCAGTTTCTGGCCGGTGTACCCGGAGGGCGTCAAGCTCCCCGCGTCAAACTTGATGACCGTCGCCGCTGCGGCTGGGGATCCCTCGTCGGCTTGACCCGCCTGTGGGGCCGTCGGCGCACACGCCGCCAACATCAGACCTGCGCCACTCGTACCCATAAGTTGTAGGAGTCGTCGTCGAGAGAGTTTCATCGTCTGTGGAACCATGGTGTCCTCCTCATGCTAGTGAAAGGAACAATCAAAATACAGACTAGACTTATACCAACTGCCGCGCCAAGCACCATGAATGTTGTCTTGCCCTCTGCCTTGTACGCCAATGATATATGGCCTTTGGTCAGGCAATTGGTATTACTACCTCATGTTACGCACACACGAGTGCGTGCGTAACATGACTCACTACATAATGCCCTACTACATGCTGCTCCAAACGCGATCGCGCTCATCCGCGGGGAGGAAGCCCACTAGGCCTGTCTGCGCAGATGCCAAATGTTTGTTTTGAGGCGTAACGAAATCGTTGGCAGACGCTAGGAAATCACGAGGCGACAACGCATATGCACGCACTGCTCTTTTGATTTCCAAACGAATGATCAGTATTCGAATCGATTTGTCGGGATTTAAGATATGTATCGAAAGTATAGATGAGCCGGTAGCCTATGTCAATTCGCTCAGGGGCACTTCCGATAGCGCGGTAGGGCCGGATGCCAGTGGGGGAAGGCAAAAGGGTGCAAATGCGTGCCAAACGGTGTGTTTGGATGGAAGCCGTACACGAGTGGTATTCACGGCCTCTCGTGTGGCGTGGCGCAAGTGTTCACCGCTCCAGAGAGGGTGTTCATTCTCTCTCGAGTAATGGCATGGGCGTGTTCAGCCGCGATGTGTTCAGTGTTCACACGAGTGAGCGCCTCGCATTTCCCCAGGCATTTTCGACGATTAACAGCAAGTCGGCCCCATACAAACATTCGTGTCACCAGATGCCATAAGCGAATCTTCTTCAGAAGGATGCTTGTGCTCACACTGGTAGCAACAACTTCATCAGAGAAAGCTTACCACTTAAAGCCGCTTCTTCACCAGAGTCTTAAATAGCTAAAAATACACTGGTATCGGATGTGCGTATGGCACTTCATGACAGCAATGTTTGTATAGGGCCAGTTTGAGCAACGTTGGCCTGAAATGCGTGAACAGATCCGCGCCAGAGTGGTTGCACAACAAACTACGGCACGTCAACGGGCTGTAGCCAACAATTATCGGAGTTCATTCTAGCCCACGACGCCAGCATCGCCCCAAGATGGCACAGCGGGCCACAGTGACGTTTTAAGGCCAAAGCGGTGGAATCCCTACCAGGTAGCCGAACAGGCGTTCTTTTGGCCCTTAAATTGAGATGGCGAGAGTTGGCGGCTTCGGCTGCTGGCTCCTTTTTATAGGGAAAAGAAATAGGCGCACAACAGACATTTTCATAACCTATCCCTTTTCACTAAAGAAAAATTGCCCGTAATCGCACTCCATCCAATAATGGGGCGTGCCGTTGGCATACTGCCCACTATCACGTCTATACTTCGTGGCACATTCGTGCCACGTTTACGAACCTACCAGTGCTTGAGGAATCCTATTTAAAGGAGGAACCACCGATGGAGCCATCTGAGGAACTGCGCGAGTTCACATTGCGGCTTTACCAGGCGATGAGCAGCGATGCTACTGAGTTTGTACGCCACATATCCCAACAGCCTGGGGTAGTAGTAATCGGCACCGCGCCGAATGAGTGGTGGAACGATTATGCCGCCATCAGCCGCATCTTCAAGATTCAGTTTGAAGAGCTCGGCGGCTTGTCCATTGCTGACGCCAATCCGCAGGCTTATCGTGCTGGCAGCGTCGGCTGGGTCGCCGACCAACCTACCCTGCATTTAGCCAACGGCATGGCCGTGCCGTTCCGCCTCACGGTGGTGTTTGTCAAGGAGCCTGATGGCTGGAAAATCGTGCAGTGGCATGCCTCCATCGCCGTAGGCAGTGAGGAGTCGGTGGGACAAGAAGTGACTGTCTAAGTCAGGGGCTCTCAGGCGAAATTGATTCCCGTGGCTGCCCTATCCGGTGGGCTGATGACGGACCATTGGTTCGAAATAGCCATGGCGATGGGGGAACCATTCGCCAACAGCATTTGCTGGCTTGTGGGCACAAGACCCGGCGCAGGGATTGGGCTGATGTTTGTCTGCACAGACAAACCATTTTGAAGCTAGCGCAAACGGGCAAGTTCCCGGCTGTGAAGCTGGCGAACCAATGGCGATTCACAAAGGCGAATTTGCTTGCTGTAGTGAACGCAACGCAGACCGAGGAACACAAACAATGGCAGGAAAACAAGTAGCCTGGATGACCAATTGCTCGATGAGGTGCAGCTTGAGCCAACAAAAGGCTACATCTTCAATCAGGAGCCATTCAATGGTCAATATCCAATGGTCAATATAGTACCGTAGGGCAATCGCGTACCTTAAAGAAATGCGCCAAAGCTGCCAATAAATGGCTTGGGCCGACCCAAAGATGACCAAGTGCTGCATGTAACGGGTCAGATTCGCTCTCCACTTGGCCGCAAATCCGTAGATTTTGGCGTTATTTCACTATAAATTTCGTAGTTCGCGATTGCCCTGTATAGTACCGTAGTTGTGATTGACATCTAAGAATACAGCGCTATAATTAGGGCCCGTCAAAGAATAACCCCGCACTTTGTGACGTGCATTCAGTATGGTATGCGGTCAAATCCGCGAAGTTATACTTTTACAAGTCCTTACCTTATTCCCAAGGCTTTGGCCCCTAAATCAGTAGGAGGAAAAATGTCTTTAAGGTCACTTGTGGTCGCGGTCTTTCTCACTGTCTTCTTCTTTTTGGCTACTCCCGTTGCACAGGCGAAGCCAACTGAGGAATCAATCTTATCGTGTGGCTCTCAACAGTACGTTATATCAGGCTGGGGGACCGGCGCGTTTCATGTTAGTGGAAGCAATCAAATCTTCCTCGTCACCTATGCGCGGTTAGATTCAGAACCGGGACAGCCAGTTCTTTTTGATATAAGAGGTCAACAGAACAAGCCGGACATCGTCACTTGCACCACCACATCACCTGTGAGCAGAATCGACTACACATTTAAGGGCTTCTTTACGCCACGAAACTGACCTCTAATATTTAACATCGTGAAGCTACAAACTTCCACGATGCCGTAGAGATATTCCTGATACAGTAAAAAGGGCCATGATAAGGGCAACCCCTTATCATGGCCCTTTTACATTCGATTGCTCCAGCTTTCCACCAACGGTTCGGTCACAATTCACAAAAGAGGCACAAGATATCATGTTTGATAACGGCTATGCTTCCAAGTGAACCCAAGGTGAATTTATAAGCCAACTCGTAATGGACTATCACGCCTGGGTTAACGGTAAGCACACCTAAGCAGAGATTGTGCAGGAATTGCGCCGCTTGGCTTCGTTGCTGGAAGAGGTTAGTGAAGTTGCGCCCATAGCTAGCGAACCAATGCCCCTAGCCAACGTAATAGACGCGCCATCTGACTTGGTGGGTGTGACGGTCATCAGCGAGACACCAGGCAAAAGGTAATGCAAGGTGCAATCCCCGTTCTCACCTGTAACGCTGGGGAATTCCTTACATTTTCTTACATTGCCACTTGCGCCAAAACAGACATTTACAGACATTGCGCGCGCTATCAGAAATATTGCGCCGCAGGTATGGCAAGCTCCAATAGCCGCCATCGCCCAATGTCTGTTGGTAGGGGAGCAATGCCTTGCTGACTGAAACTGTTATCATCATAACAGTTAGCCCCATGCGTGGGTGGGAGCAATGTGCATGGGATTCCCAAACTGTCATGGGCTTTCCGTGAAAAACAGACTGTCATGGGCTTTCCAAATATAAAATACATGGTACCGTGATTGCTAGTTGAGAAAGAGGTTGTCGTTCATGCTGAACTCGTTACAATGGGAATTGCGACATAACCATGAAACGAGGGAGCAACATGAACGACACCTATATTGTAACGATCTATGTAGTGATTGACGATATTTTGAAAGCCTATGGATATCAAGATGATTGTCGAGCACAAGGAAGTGCAAGCGAGATATTGACAGTGGCGGTGGTGGCCGTAAAATATCTACAAAATCATCACGAGCGCACGCTTTATATTCTGCATCAATTGGGATACATTGGTCGGCTGAGTGTCTCGCGCTTCAATCGGCGGTTGCACGCGTTGTACGACTGGTTGCAGAACATCGTTGTCCTACTAGGCGAACTCTATGCCCAAGGCGAGGTTTACATCATCGATAGTATGCCTCTGCCTGTCTGCAAACGAGTGCGAGCACGATGCTGCCAAAAAGTGCGGGGGCGAGCCTTTTGTGGCTATTGCGCAGCGAAGAAAGAGAAGTTCTTCGGCTGGCGACTGCACTTGATTTGTACAGCCGAAGGCATTCCTGTCTCCTTTGACCTGTTACCTGCTTCACAGCATGACCTGACTGCCTTGCATGAATTGGCCTTTTGCTTGCCTGCTGGTGCCTCACTCTTTGGCGACAAAGGCTTCATTTCTGCCGATGATGCCAACACCCTGCTCAATGAGACAGGTGTCCGTTTGGTCACACCAAAACGCAAGAATATGGCACCTAACGACTGGGCGGACGATTATGATCTTGCTCTCTATCGCAAACGTATTGAGTCCGTTTATAGCCAGTTAGAAGCCATGGGTTTGCAACGTCTCCATGCGCGTACCAATCTCGGTTTCGACCTGAAGGCTTTCGCTAGCTTGCTCGCCCTCGCCTTCACCAATATCTTGAACGTCTAGCAATCACGGTATATGGTATAAAACAGCCGCCCTTTTTTTAGCGCACAAGTTTGGACATGACACTACCTACGGTAGCCTGCCCACCGCCGCTGCAATGCCCGTCTCAGGTCACCAAAGCCTCGTAGTGGCCCATGTGTACCCGCTACGACGGTGCAACGGTAATCAGGCTCATCAGGCCAGTTGCACAAGCCCCCGCCAGGTCGATGCGGCCATTGATAGGCAACGCAGGTGCATGGTGAGTTTTTGGTGGGCATCCCTGAATATTTGTATTCGTCGGAAGTCTTACCCCGCTTGGAATAGGTGTGTGCAGCGCATAACTCACCGCCCCATAGCGCGTAGGCTTGGCAGGGTTGCCCATCTTGCCGGGCAGCTTTGCAGCGCCGCAATGCCTTTGCTCTGTCGCTATATGCCATACTTACCCTCTTTAAAGTGGCACGCTGTAATGAGGGTGGGTGGTGGTAGAACCGCCCTACAGCGACGCGGGCCTGTCAGGTACGTTGCCCGTCGCAGCAAAATCTAGAAGGAGGGCTGTCACTTCCCTGGCGTAAATGCCCTTGCCCACCTTTGCACCTATACTGAAGTATCTTCTTCATCTTCCCCACCAATAGAAAGCCCCGGGCATGAAGTGAATTCTTCTTGCTCTATTGAACAGTCTTGTCGCGCTCACCTACCTAGGATTCATGTTGGAGTAGGCTTCTGCTTAATGTTGAGCTACAATCAAGGTAGTTTTAGAAATGTCAGGGACCGTAGGCGAATCTTTGCGCCATACACCCCAGGTCCTCTATTCCGTGTCAAGCAGGTACCTGATGGCGCTGTTCTCGCCACCAACATTTCGTATTACCGGCCTCAAAATAGGCGACGCGGATGTTCCTGCTCTAACAGCGGCTACCTCAGCGGCTACGTGCACGCGGCGCTTATCTAATCCAGAGAGCTTTCTCCATGTGTGGCATTGTCGGTCTGTACAACCCAACCACTCCCATTGACCCTCAACTTCTGACGCGCATGCTCGTTGCGCTGCGCCATCGCGGCCCGGATGCCCAGGGAAGCCAGCTGACTTGGGAGGGGCGAATTGGCTTAGCCAACAGCCGCCTCAGCTTGGTCGACCCCACGGCGCGGGCGAACCAACCGATGGCGCAGGCAGGGATGTTGCTGACCTTCAATGGTGAGATCTATAACTTTCGCGCGCTGCGCCGTACCCTGGAAGCCTCTGGCTATGCCTTTACGACCACCTCCGATACCGAGGTGTTGCTCACTGCCTATCGCCACTGGGGCCGTACCTGTCTACAGCACTTTACAGGATGCTTTGCTTTCATTCTCTATGATGAGCCCAGCGCAACCCTACTCGTCGCTCGTGACGCCGTTGGTGAAAAGCCCTTGCTCTATACCCGCGCCGCCAACGGCGACTGGCTCTTTGCCTCAGAAATCAAGGCCCTGCTCCAGCATCCGGGCGTCAGCCGTCGCCCCAACCTCGACCGAGTGCTGGGTGACATGCTCTTTGGCATGTATGGTGACCAGGATGCGACTCACTTTGCCGGGATTGCCTACGTGCCAGCTGGACACTTTCTGGTCTTTAACCTGCATCAGCCCAACCAAGCCCCCCAGATGCACAACTATGCAGCGCTCACACCCCTGACGCCCCAATCCTACGACGAGGCTGATCTATCCGCTCTGGCCCAACAATACCAGGCATTGTTAACCGACTCGATCCGCTGGCAGCTGCTCGCCGACGCGCCGGTAGGTGCACTTCTCTCGGGTGGCCTCGACTCTAGCTTGATGACTGCCCTGGCTGCCCCCCTGCACTTCCACCGCACCCAGACGAACCTCCCTTGCTTTAGCATCAAATACAGCCGCAGTCGCACACTCGACCTGTCCTATGCTCGCACCTTATGCGGCACAATGGAGCATGTTACCTTGCATGAAGTCTCGCCCCCGTCCACACCGACTCTCGACCAACTGCGTCAGCTGACTCAAATTTTGGATGCACCAGCCCTGGATCCCATCTACCTGAGTGTGTTGGCCAATTATCAGGCAGCCCAGGCTCTGGGGCTCAAGGCGGTGCTAAATGGACAGGGCAATGATGAGCTGTGGCTGGGCTATTACCAGCTTGATGACTTTTATCGCTATTCACCCGAAGAGTACACTGAAGACAACCTCAGCTGGTACTGGTACCAGACTTGCCCCTTCAGTGACTATTTTACGCCAGCGGCTCAAGCTCAGGCCCACGCAGTCGTACGCCAGAACCTGCACACTCATTTCCTGCCCTACGACCAGCCCGACAAGTTGCACGCCCTAGTGTGGTATAGCCTACACACCCATCTGCAGTCCATCCTGATCGACGAGGACAAGCTCTCAATGGCCAATAGCGTTGAGGTGCGGCTCCCCTATCTCGACCTGGCACTCCTCCAGCTAGCCCTGTCAGTGCCTTCTCGGCTCAAGGTGTTGGACAAGAGGGAAAAGTACGTTGTACGCCAAGCGGCGACGGGTCTGCTGCCCCCATCGATTATCCAGCGGCGCAAACGCGGTTTTCCCTCACCGCCCGCACCCTATTACCGGCACTTGCTCAGCTTGGTAGAGCCGGCCATGCTCGGCCAGAGCACCCTGCTCCAGACCTTTTTCACCCCAAAAGCCTTGGCAGAAATGGCGGTTACCTTGCCCCTGCAAGAGCGCTACTTCCTCTTGTCGCTTGCTCTCTTTGAGCAGGAGTACCTGACATAACCGCATCTGCCATGGGGTCCACCACAGTGGGACAATCAAAGACCGGCCCCTCACCCGTTGGATGAGAGGCCGGTCACGATCTTAGAGGTCATTCAAAAGCTTCGTAGGGCGCTGTGCTTCTTAGCGACGCTACGCAAAATGGCTCCTCACCCGTTGGATGAGAGGCCAATTACCACTTTATACCTGTGCTGCGCTTTTTGGCGACTTTCCGCATGAGGTTTTCTCTTTCTCTGCACTCTTTTCACACGCTGGTCCTGCAAGTAGGAACTGTACACCAAAAGCAGGATTAGATCAAAGCACTGTACTCAGCGGGGTGCGTCCCAAATTATTGGGGAGTTCATGAGCCCGCTGTGGGCCAACGGTCGGAAGACCGTCAATCGCACTGGTTTTTAGGTGATTTGGCCACATTTACCTCTGGGCCAAAAATCTGGGACGCACCCTACTCAGCGGGTCTATTTCAAATTTGGGGCAGGAATTTCTTGCCACTGGTGACGCACAGTGGATGGTGGTTGCCGTCTTGTGCCGTGCCCCCAAAATGAAATGCACCCTACTCAGCGACCCAGCCGCCAGTAACTCCAGAGAAAATAGAGAAAGAGGACGAGAAATGAAATACAGACGCCAACCCACGCCAGACGAATAAAGAGGGATGCCAACATCTCAAATGTATACACCATGCCTCCTGTTGCAAAAGATGTATCTTTAGATGTATCTAAAGATAGGATTGCCTGCGTCTGAGCTTAGCAAAGATGATTAGGCCCACGCCCAAGTACGGGTAGAGTGTCAACAGCATCATGAGCAGTGCCTTGCCTAGTGCTAGCCCCTCTTGACGCCACAGGGCGGCGCCAGCCAGCTGTCCTCCCTTCCACAGGAAAAAGAGGTCCCGCGGCAACTGCACGAGGAGCAGGCTAAGCAGGCTCATAAACAAACCGCAGCCCAAGAGTAGCGCGTAGTGGTGAATGTGACGGCGTTCGCGCGTCGTCAAATGGTGCTCCTCATCTGCCTGCGCCACTACATCCTCGCTAAGAAAGGCCTTCAGCAGGATGGTCTGCAGCCAGCGCCAGTGGCTCGTCTGCCACTGGGCGAGGCGCTCACCAATTCGCTTTTTGGTGTTGATGTAGAGGTTTTGGTGCCCTGTGAAATCGGCCAGGACGTTGTAGAGGTCAGTCTCCAGGAAAAGATTGAACTGCCAGAGAAGACCAAGCAGGGTCACGAGAATGAATACTTGACCTAACGTGTGCCATAGACCCAAGTCCCAACCCAAGGTTTCGGCTAGCCAGTAGAGCCACAACAGCCCGGAGATCAGGACCAACTGGATGAGCATGCCACTCAAATAGACATAGTAGCGCAGAGGTTTGGGCACCAGGATCAGATGGTAATGTTCAGTCACCATCACCAAGTCTAAGAAGCGATTGTCGAAAAACCGGATGCGAGCTTGGGCGCCCACGGCCTTGGTGGTGATGAAATGGGCTGCCTCGTGCAGGGCTGTCGACACCAGGTCCACCACAAAAATGGCCACCACGGCCCAGAAAAGGTCCTCAGTCCAGAAGAAGTTGGCCAAGGAGGGCAGGTAGTTAGGATGGCGGAGGCTCAGCACCAGCCCTGAGGCGACAAAGAGAGAGAGCCCAACGAGCAAGGGCTTAGACAGGAGCCAGGTCAGGCGTTCTGGAGGCAACTGCGCCAGCCAGGGACGAATCGGTTCAGCTGCATCCGGCAGCAATTCTCCGCCGAGGCTCTGCACAAAATGTCCATCAATGAGAAAGGCAACAAGTTCCTGGAGCTCTTCCTCGGCGACACCAAGTGCTGCCTGGACATCACCCACCGAGACTCCCGTCTGCAGCAAGGCAAGGGCCTGGACTCGCCAGCCATCCAAGAGCATGCTGTCGTCGGTGTCGAGCCGCGTGTAGGCGTAGTAGCCTGTCTCGTCGGGCCAACTACTGCGTTGGATGGGATAGAAGGTGAGTACTGTATCAGGCAAAAGAGTTTCCGGGGTCATAGGGATGATCTAGAACGTATCATGTAGTTTGGGCCATCTACGGAACGCAGCCAGGCAGCTGTCTGGCAAAAGTGACGAAGTACAGCTCGGCCAGTATCATTGGCCAAACGCTCGGAGTTGCGGGTCGGACAATGAAGAAAAAGCCCAGACAGTTGTCTGGGCTTTTGTTTTGTCTAGTGAGCATGTGCGGTTTTAACTACAGCTCTAGTAAAACGTCGCGAATGTGCACGCCTTGCCATATGTTCTATAGCGTCATCGGTACGACCGGAGAGGACAAGAGCACAGGTGATCACAGTGGTACTGATTGCGCTGCCAACTAGATAACCAACTACAAGTAGTGTACCGTCCATCATGTTTCATGCCTCCGTTATTCTCTTGAATTAAGGAACACTCACACTAGTATAAGTATAGACGGTTTAGGTGCAACATTCGCTACTGCGGCAAGCCCCCGCTGGATCGTTATCGTACTTTTTTAATACAAAGCCCAGGCTCAATACCTGGGCTTTGTCAGAATTACACTCATTACAGATTCAGCCGACAAGCGGATCCTATCCCACGTATTACGGGGCTGAAGTGATAGTGTACTTACTCTACCTCCACCTGTTGAAGCATCCCTAGCGCAAAATGGGGTGCGCCGCCATGTTCTTCACTGGGTGCGAAGCAGATAAGAATATACTGGCCCGGTTCAAACT
>MWWI01000032.1_pt1 | contig 29765 bp, 29 predicted proteins | sample 1047321 | NCBI WGS metagenome assembly MWWI01 (sample SAMN06349966, study PRJNA376086) | soil metagenome | isolation source: FI-1 sample Antarctic (ecotone) soil | place: Antarctica | reverse complement strand
CGTATAATACTTTTCTGTTTCTATGTCACAAATTTTCAAAGACTTTTCCGCTTATCTTGAAAGTTCCGAACGAAGTTTTTTAACCATCAAAAATTATCTTGCCGATCTTCGACTTTTTGAAAAATGGTTTTTAGAAACCAATGCTTATCCTGAATTCAAACCTTCCGATATGACTCCGACCGACTTACGCGAATATAAACAGTTTTTGATAATCAATAAGGAGATGAAACCGGCAAGCGTCAATCGTCGTCTTGCTTCACTCCGAAGTTTTCTTAAGTGGGCAAACGAAGTTGGATTTTCTCATACCATTCAAATATCAAAAATTCCTAAATTTGAGAAAACCGAAAAAACCGGTATTCGCTGGCTCGACCGCAAAGAGGAAAACGCTCTGCTTCGCGTCGTCGAGAGAAACGGCGGAAGCCGCGACATTGCGATTATTAAACTGCTTTTAAATACGGGTTTGCGGGTGTCGGAATTATGCTCTTTGCGGTGGAGCGAAATAGTTATTAACGAGCGCAAAGGTGTTTTAAAAGTTTTGCAGGGAAAAGGCGGAAAAAGACGCGAAATTCCGCTCAATTATGATGCCCGACAGGTTTTGCTCGATCTGGGTTACAAACAAAATGCCGGAAAAAAGGATTGGATATTTGTCGGTCAGAGAGGAAAACTTACGCCGCGCGGAGTGCAGACACTGTTCCGCAAATACGCTGATCCGGTCAAATTAAACAAGTTGTCGCCGCACAGTTTGCGCCATACATTTTGTAAAAATTTGCTGAATGCCGGAGTCAGCCTGGAAAAGATCGCGCTTTTAGCCGGACACGAAAGCCTCGATACGACACGGTTATATCTCGAACCGTCATTGAAAGATTTAACGACGGCGGTCGAAGCTATCAGTGAGGAAAGGTAAATGCCGAGCCGTTTTCTGACCAACGCTGAAAAGGAAATACTGGAAAACTTTCCCACCGAAATCGGCGAAGTTGATAAAACGGCATTTTTTACTTTAACCGATACCGATTTGGATTTAATCAAACGGCGGACGGGCGAACAAAATCGTCTCGGATTTGCACTTTTGCTATGTTCTTTGAGATTTCTCGGTTTTATTCCCGAAAATCTTGAAACTATTCCGGCAGAAATTACTCGATATATTACCGGACAGCTAGAAATTGACGAAAAAGTATTTCCGAATTACCAAAGAGTCCGCACCAGACAAACTCAAATTCAAGAAATTTTAACCTATACGAATTTTCGCCGAGCCGCTGAGATTGATCTGGAGTCCTTGGAAAAATGGTTGGTGCAAAGAGCTTTGGAACACGATAAGCCGAGTTTTTTGCTGAATTCAGCAATTGAAAAGTTATATGCGGAAAAGATTTTCAGACCCGGATTGAGCGTTTTGGAAAGATTGGTTCTAAAAGCTCGTGAGGAAGCCGTTAATGAAACATATCGGCTGTTACTGCCGATTTTGGACGGTAAAACCAAGACGGATTTAGACAAACTCGGCGAGATCAAAAAGGGCGGAAAACAAAGCAATCTGGTCTGGCTCAGACAACCGGCGGTCGGCTTTTCCGCCGATGCGATTTTGCAGAATATCGAGAAGGTCAAATTTTTGCGCGAAATGAAAGTGGAAGATTGGGATTTGTCATTTATTTCGCCAAATCGTCTGAAGTTCTTATCACAGTTTGCCCGTAAGAGCCGCATCAATTCACTTAACGAACTGGCGGAGAAAAAGCGTTATCCGATTTTATTAGCTTTTGCCAAACAAGCACTGACCGACATTATTGATGAAACAATCGAACTTTTTGATCGCTGTCTGATGAACTCATACAATAAAGCCGGACAAGAATTGGACGAACTGCGACAGAAAAACGCCCGCTCGACCAATGAGAAAATTTATCTGTTTTATGAGATCGGTTCGCTCATTTTGAACAATGAAATAGCGGATAATCAGTTGCGGGAAAAGATTTTTGAATCGGTAAAGCCTGAAAATTTGTCGGAGGCGGTTGCCGAATGTCCTTTGATAATGCGACCGATGGACGATAACTATTTCGATCTGTGGGCAAACAGATACAGCTATTTTCGACGATTCGTGCCGCATTTTCTTCAGACTCTGGAATTCGCTGGCGACCGCCATCACGAAGATTTACGCCAAGCTGTTGAATTATTGAAAAAGATAAACCGGGAAGGTAAAAGAAAATTACCGACCGATGCCCCGACTTCTTTTATCCATAAAAAATGGAAGCCCTATATCACAGACCAAAAGAGCAGACTGAATCTGCGTTTTTATGAGTTGTGCGTTTTGTGGGAACTGCGAAACGCTCTACGCGGCGGACATTTGTGGGTCAGCGGTTCGTACCGCTTTGCCGATCCCGAAACATATCTGATCCCGAAAGATCGTTGGCAAACTTCAAAAGAAGATTTGGTCGAATTATTACGGATTTCACCGAATGGCAAAGAAGTTTTGCAAAACTGTCAAACAGGACTCGAAACGCTTCTGCAAACCGCCGACAATTCGTTTAACCGAAAAGATCATCTTCGGTTTGAAGGCACTAAATTGATCATCTCCCGGCTCAAAGCGATTGAAAAAGATGATTCCGTTTCCGATTTGGAAAAGATGTTAGCCGAAAGAATACCGAAAATCGAACTCCCTGATCTGTTGATCGAGGTTGACGGTTGGACGCTCTTTTCAAAGAAGATCGTTCACGCTTCCGGCAGCGAAAAACGTCCGCCGGAGTATTTCGCCAACCTTTACGCGCTGCTGGTTTCGCAAGCCTGTAATCTCGGAATCGTCAGGATGTCGGAAATTTCCAATCTCGATCTGAACAAAATGCTATGGACGCATACCTGGTATTTTCGGGAAGAAACGCTGAAAAAAGCCACCGACTGTCTGGTCAATTATCAGTATCACCAGCCTCTGGCAAAAATTTGGGGCGGCGGCACCCTGTCATCGAGCGACGGACAAAGATTTCCTGTTTCGGTCAAAAGCCTGACGGCAACCGCGCTGCCGAAATACTTCGGCTACGGTCGCGGTCTGACTTTCTATACTTGGACTTCCGACCAGCATTCGCAATACGGCACAAAAGTTATTCCCTCGACAATCAGAGATGCCAGATATGTCCTCGATGAAATCCTCAATAATGAAACCGAACTCGATATTCAGGAACACACGACCGACACCGCCGGCTATACGGAAATGGTTTTCGCGCTTTTCGATCTGCTCGGACTGAAATTCTCGCCGCGCCTGCGCGATATTGCCGATCAAACTTTGTATCGCTTCGATAAAACAATCAAATATAAACATCTGGAGCCGTTAGTTACGGGCAAAATCAAGAAAGATTTGATTATCAAATACTGGGACGATCTGCTTCGCTTAACGGCTTCGCTCAAAACAGGCTGGTCAACCGCATCCCTCCTGATCGGCAAACTGCAATCGTTTCCACGCAAAAATGATGTCGCCCGCGCCTTACAGGAATACGGCAAAATCAAGAAAACCGAGTTTATTCTGAACTATCTGCTAGACAATGATTACCGAAGAAGAATAAATCGCCAACTTAACAAAGGCGAATCTCTTCACAGCTTACGAAAGTTCCTGTTTTTCGCTAATGAAGGAAACATCCGCAAAAGATTTCTCGAAGAACAACAAACTCAAGCCAATTGCCTGAACTTGCTAACAAATGCCATCGTTTTATGGAATACCGTTTATTTACACGCGGCGGTTGATCAACTGAAATCCGAAGGAATCGAAGTAAAAGATGAAGATTTGAGCCATATTTCTCCGGCACGATTTGCCCACATCAATCCATACGGCAGATACTATTTCAACATCGAGGAAAATCTGAACAGAAAACAATTGCGTCCGTTAAGAAGCAAAGAGGAAAAGAGTCAACTAAGCGCATAATACTTATTATACGCGCAGCGTCGCTTTCTGTTCCTTTCCTCCCTCAACCCCATTATCAATCTCGAACGGCGCGGGCGCGAAGGGGTTTTCAATCCGACTGCCGATTTGCAAGACCTTGAAGATTACCTGCAAAACTCAATCGGGCGAAGCGCCCAAGCGACGCTTGCCACCCGCGAAAAGCTCGCCGAAAACGACAATGAGATGGAGTTGTGGACGCATCAACTGGAAGAAATCAGGGCGCAGATAGCCCTTAAGGAATTGGAACTCAAAAAGATTCAGGACGCGCTGAAAAAAGAAGCCGGTTTGTCAAAAGATGCACGTCAAACCGGAGCAAATGAGGACGGAACGCCCGCCGATACCGGGCAGACCGGGCGCGTTTCACTGTCAGCCGAGAAAATAGCGATACTGACGAGCCGCACCGGACAGCTTGAAAGCCAAATAATAGAGCTGAAAAAACAGGAAGCCGAATTGATTGACAAAATCAAGCAGAGATTCGACGAGCATCAGGCGCGGTTTGACGACAGCTTTTATACGGCGAAGAAATGGCAGCAAACGCTCGACGGCTGGCAGATGTTTTCCGACACGAAAAAACAGGAAATCAGAAATATGATTGACCATTACGGCGAAGGCGGCACGGTCGTCGTCTCGACGCCGACGCCGGGTAGGTAAAAGAGCGAGAAGAATTTTTTTGATACGGAAGAATTTTGGAAAGCCTGCGTCGATTAATCGACGCAGGCTTTTTTGTGACTTGAATTCGATTTTTCAATTGAATTTTTTTTGCTATTGCTTTACTGTGTTATAGCGTTAAGTAACTACAAATAATTCAGAATTATTTGCTTTTGATTATCAAGCTGAATCCCGCTTAATAATTTTCTACTTGAAGACGTGTGATGAAAACTTGGTTTTCTGAGTTATGCCAAGAACAAAGTTCTTGATAATTCACACAATTTTTGTAGAATAGTAGATGTGCTGAATGGCTCAGTTACTTAACTCTAATAATTACATATTGGGGAGTAACTAAAATGACAGCAACAGGTATATGGACAACTGAAGGAATCAAAACCGACACGCTTGTTTTCAGTAAAAAGTTCAAGATTTATCGCGGGAAATGTTCGGAAGACGTTTCGTGCGTAAAAAATCAGAAATGTTACGGCGTCCTGTTTTACGAAAGAAATCGCGGCGGCAACGAATATTTTAGTTTAACGGAAAACGAGTATTTGAGTTTGGTAGATGGGATTGAAGGGAAGATAAGCGACATCATCGCGCCGTTACTTTCGCTCGAATGGGCGCGGGTTGTCGTAGATATGATGGAAGAAGGTTTATTTCCCGCGAGTTTCTCGTCCTGGCAGGACATTGAAAAAGAAATACGACGGCGCGGATACGATGGAATAACTCTTTGCCCGTTCTATATGCCGGATACCGTCGGTTTTTATGTAATGGAGAAGGGAACTCACTATACTACCGCTCAAATTGAAGAGTTTGCCGCTACCGAAGGTTGGATTGAATCGTTTTTAACCTACAAAGGTTACAAATGGATTCCAGAGAAAACCACCTGGCGAAATCCGCAGGGCAGCCTGTGGGATGAAGAAAATCAGAATTGGCTTATTGACACGGCGTAAAGAGGCAGTTTTCACGCCGCTGGAGACAAAAACAAAAACAAGTATGAAACCTTACACAAAATATGAGCGAGTGGATTACGGCGGCATTGGAAAAGAAAATTTGGTTACGCTTACAGTCAAACTTCCAGACGAGTTGCGGCGGTATTGGCAAATCGAAGCAAAAAAACGCAATCAGTCTCTTGCCTTGATTATTACGGAAGCTCTGAAAAAAGAGTTGGGAACGCCGGACAACAAGGAAAAAGATTCGTAGTTTCAAAGGAGATATTTATGAATTTACCGAACGGAATTTATGCCGGAAAAATCACCGGCGTAGATGTAGAAATGATTGAAAACGATAAAAACCGAAATTATGGACGGCTGCAAGTAATTTTCGGTCTGGAAGTAGTCGAAGGCGACCGAGCCGGAGAAACGACCGAAGCAAAAAGGATTGTGCAGCCTGTTGAGGTTCAAATGCCGTTAAAAGGCGAAACGACCGAGCAGCACAACCAACGGCAGGAAGATTACTCGATTTTCACCTTGAAACAGTTGGCGAACGCCGGAGTGGTCAATACGGGCGATTTTAAGAAAATGTTTGCTCAATTGCCCCACGTCAAAGGAAACACTGTCAGATTCAGCGTGAAAGACGCGAGCGGCTATCCTTCCGTGATAATCAACAAGCTAATCGAAGCCGTTCAAAGCCCGGAAGAGATGAGCCGGTTTAATTATTTGCCGGACGGCAGCGACGCGCCTTTTGGAGATTGATATTTTTTCCCACAAGTCTTTTTTATTCATCTCTTTTTTTTGAGTAATTTTGCGTTGCTGAAATTGTAAAAACGCGAATAACTGAAATGTCAGGTTGCTGAAACTATAAAACTGTGAAATTATACGAACAAATTTCTTGAGGAGAAAACAATGCTCGTTTCAATCGCAAGTTTCAAAGGCGGAGTAGGAAAGACAACGACCGCAGTTCATCTTTCGGCTTACTTTCAAAAAAAGGGAAAAACTCTTCTTGTTGACGGCGACCCGAACCGTTCCGCACTCGCGTGGAGTGAGCGCGGGAGTTTTCCATTTCAGGTAATCGACGAGAGCGAGCTTGCCGACCGTGCCGGAGAATTCGGCAACATCATTATAGACACACCGGCGCGACCGTCAGCCGAAGAGTTGAGGACGCTTTCGGCGGAAAGCGACCTGCTGCTGATACCAACCAAGCCCGACGCTTTGAGCCTCGACGCGCTTCTGAAAATCGTCGCCAGCCTGCAAAGTTTCGACGCCCGGAATTATAAAGTTTTATTAACCTTGGTTGCGCCGAGAAGCAACGCCGCGAGAGATGCAAAGGCGATGCTCGATGAAATCAAAGTGCCTTACTGCAAAACGGAAATACACCGGCGGGCGATTTGTGAGAAAGCCGCTCTGCAAGGCAAAACGGTTGATAATCTGAAAGACGGGCAAGCCGCTTGGGAAGAATTTACTATGCTTGGAAAGGAGATTTTCAAACGATGAGCAAAAACAGATTTGCAGGACTGCAAGCAGTCAAACAATTACAGGACACTAAAGAAATTGAGGTAAAGGAAACGCCGCAGAACAAAGCCTTTGAACAATCGCCGGTAAAAATGGAATTGAGAAGCGCCGGAAGCGATGAGGCGACCGCGCCGAGACGCGGCAGACCGAACGGAAAGCGCAGCAACGTAGAGTTTCAACAGGTAACGGCTTATGTTCGCCGCGACACTTACCGCCGGGTTTCCATAAAACTTTTAGACCGCGAGAACAAAGGCGAGTTCAGCGAATTGATTGAAGAATTACTTCAAAAGTGGATTAATAATTAATTTTGAGTTTTCAACATTTCAACATTTCAACAACGCATAACAGCGAATGAAACATAGAGAACAGCCGGAAAAACCTAAAATGGAAAAGCCTCGTCGAAGAAAACGCGAGAAATCTAAGAAGTTTGGAGAATATGAATTATCCAAACCGTTTCAACTTACTTTGTTCGATTTGGACGCGGGCGAAGATAGTTACTCGCAGTCAATCGAGCTTTACGACTTTATGCCCAAATATATCTGGGGAAAGGTTGACAGAATCGAAGGACTGTTTTTGAAGCGCATCGAGCGCAAGTTTGAATGTCGCGGCAAATCCTACACGATAAAAATCGACCCGGCTAAAGTCGAAGACGCGGACGGAGAAGCGCGGGATTACTATTTGAGCAAAAGAGAGGAGCTTGTAGAGGACGCTCTCAGAAAGCTGATGATTGACCAGAAAAGCGTTCTTCTGGATGGAGAAGCCGGAGTTTGCTTTACACTCTACCAGCTTCAGGAAGAATTAAAACACAAAGGGCATAGTCTTAGTTACGACCAGTTGAAAGAAGCTCTCGAAGTTTTAAAAAAGGTAGATATTGAAATAGAGTCCGAAGACAAGGAAGTTCGTTTTTTCTTCAGCCCGATTGAAACATTAGGCTTGAGAGGCAAAAGCGGCGAGACGCAGACGTTTATTAGATTTTCCCCGCTCGTTACCGAAAGTATCAGGCAAGGCACGTTTCGCTTAATCAATTACGACAAAGTTATGAGTTACCGGAGCGTCATCGCCCGGCAGCTTCACAAAAGAATGTCGCATCATTTTATACAGGCGAGCTTAACCGAATCCTACGAGATTTTACTAACGACGATAATCAGAGATTTTGGACTAACGCCGCAGAAACGAATACAGCAAAATCTGGTTGAGGTTGAACACGCGATAGAAGAAATGAAGCAGAAGAACGTCGTTCTGAATTGCAAAATAGACAAGATTTTCGAGACCAAACCGAAAATGAAATTGATAGACGTTAAGTTAAAATTTCAGCCGCACCCGGAGTTTGCCGGAGATGTGAAAAGAGCGAACGCGAAAGCAAAAAGAGTGCGCGGAGTGGTTTGAGCAGTATCTAGTTCTGACCTACACATTACCTAGTTCTGACCTACACATTACCTAGTTCTGACATACACTTGTATCTAGTTTTGACCTACACAAGGCATTTTTAACGATTTTTGGAGAAGTTTTCCACAGGCTGACCGGATAAAATACCTAGTTCTGACCTACACATTATCTAGTTCTGACCTACACTTAGCCAAAAATTACCTAGTTCTGACCTACACCATACCTAGTTCTGACCTACACTTGATAAAAAAGAACAGGTTTTGAACATCTTTGGAAAGGTTTTTGAGTGGAAATGCAACAAATTTTCTAGTTCTGACCTACACTTAGCGTCTGATAAATGTTGAAAACAAAGGAGATATTTTTACAAAATCGCGCTTATCCTTCTTAACCTTTCTTTAATCCAAAAATTTAAACTTAGTTTTAACCAGTTTGTTATCGGACTCAAACAGAAATTGATAAGGAAACTAAAAAATTTTCCGAGAGTAGAGTAAAATCTACTTGCTATGAGAACATAAAATTATGAGCAACAGCTTACAAACACCGTATTACACAACTGAACACGGCAGCACATACTTAGGCAATTCGCTAGAGTTGCTAAAGAGCATTGATGACTGTTCAATAGATTTAATTTGCACGTCGCCGCCGTTCGCGCTTTTGCGGCAGAAATCTTACGGGAACGTCGAAGCCGCCGAATATGTCGAATGGTTTATGCAATTCGCCCGCGAATTTAAGCGCGTTATCAAACCCGAAGGCTCAATCGTTATAGACATTGGCGGAACGTGGATAAAAGGGCAACCAACGCGCAGCCTTTACCATTACGAGCTTGTTTTACGTCTGTGCAAACCGGAAGATGCGGGCGGCTGTGGATTGAATTTAGCGCAAGAATTATTTTGGTATAACCCGGCGAAACTGCCAACGCCCGCCGAATGGGTAACGGTTCGTCGTGTTCGCGTGAAAGATGCGGTCAATACGGTTTGGTGGCTCAGTCCGGCAATAAATCCCAAAGCAAGTAACCGCCGAGTTCTGAAGCCTTACAGCGACGCGCAAAAAAATTTAATGAAAAACGGTTACAAAGCCAAATTAAGACCGTCAGAACATCAAATCAGCACAAAATTTAATATAGATAACGGCGGCGCAATTCCTTCAACGCTTATCCCTGATGCCGATTTTGAAAACCAAATAGGCGCGCCGGTTAATCTTATTGCCGCGTCGAATACGTCGAGTATGGATGTTTATCAAAGGCGATGCCGCGAGGAAGGCATAAAAGCGCACCCGGCGCGTTTTCCCCACGCTTTACCGGAGTTTATTATCAATCTTTGCACCGAAGAAGGCGACACCGTGCTAGACCCGTTCGCCGGTTCAAATACCACCGGCGCAGTTGCCGAGCGGCTCAAACGCAAATGGATTGCCTTTGAATTGAACGAGGATTATTTACGCGGCTCACAATTTCGTTTTCCAGAACTTGACCCGAATCAAGATAAAGAATTTTTAGCAGATATTAAGGCGAAGAAGAACGGACACAAAAACGGAGTAACACCGAAAAAAGAACAAGGACAGTTATTTTTAACTTCAAATAATGGCAACTAAAACAATGCGCCGCTTTACTTACGGCGACCAATTCGAGGAAAGCAAAACGCCTTTGCTGGAGTTATTACGATTATGCCGCGACAGCGAGCCGGACTTAACCGCGCTGCAAGAGCAAATCCGCGCCCGGTATTTTCCCGGACACGGAAGCGCGGACAATTCCAATAAAATGGCGATGAATTGCCGCTTATCGCTCAAAGCCTACAAACTTATTGAAACAGAGCAGGAACGTGGCGCGACCGAATACGTCGCCACAGATTTAACCCGCGAACTTTTACAGATTGCCGAAACGGAAAGCGAAACCGCGATGTTTCGCCGGTTCGCCGTTCACATTCTCACGAATCTTTACGGCTTAACCTTACTTCGTTTAATCGAGAATATCCGCGCCAGAGGCGAGCAAGTCAGCCTTGAATATCTCGGCGAGGAGATGAACGATTTAGGCATTAAACTTGCGCCAAACAGCACCTATATCAGCACAATGATTGCTTGGCTTGCAAAAGCAAGCGTCGTGAATGAGCGCGGCTATTCGGTGAATTGGGATGTCGTTTATGAACTTCTCAAAACCGATGCCGACCTGATAGACAAACTTCACGAACTCACGCTAGAGCAAAAGTTTTTTATGCTTTCGATGCTCAATTTGGCGACAACGGAGTTTGTGCCGTCCAATCAAATCGCCAAGCATACGCGCAGCGTTTATAGCGTTCGGCTTACCACTAAAAACCTTGTCAAAGATGTTTTAGAGCCACTTGAAACCGCTGGGCTGATAGAAACCCATAAAACGACGACTGGCAGAGGAGCGAAGCCCCACGATGTAAGAATAGCGGAGCGCGGCAAGAACGAATTGCTTCTGCCGATGCTCGCCAACTTAGCGGACATTACGGAGCTCACATCAGCCGACCTAAACCGACCGTTTGAAAGCGTCGTCGGAGACTTAGACCACGAAGATAAATATATTCGCGGGATTGCCTTAGAACTTTTCGCCGTTTGGATTATTCGGCTTCTAGGCTTGCGTTTCAGCAAATGGCGGTTGCGTAGTTTTCAGGCGACCGGCGGCGCGGAAGTGGACGTAATGGCAGCATCCGACAAAATCGTTTATAACCGCTGGCAAATGCAGTGCAAAAATATCAAGGGAAAAGTGGACGTTGACACCGTAGCAAAAGAAGTCGGTTTAACTTTTCTCACCCAAGCCGACGTTATCGCGCTTGTAACGACCGGCGGCTTTACCGCCGACGCGGTAAATTATGCGAGCCAAGTAACGGATAACAGCCGGTATTACGTTATTTTGCTGGACGGCGACGACATTAAACGCATCGTTGCCGACCGCACCCGGATTGTAGATATTTTGAATATCAAAGCCCGCCGCGTATTTGCTAAAAAGGAATTAGGCTTAACCGATTTCGTGGACGAGCAGGAAGAATTAGACAAACCGAATTTTGAAGAAGAAATAGCAGATGAAGTTGAGCCACTTTTACGCGAAGCTATGCAAATTGAGGATAGTGAAGATGCGTCATAAGCACTAAGCTATTTATTGAATAAGGAAAAGAAAGCGTATATAAACTCTTGTAATGAAATCGTAGAGTTTTGCCTGCGGGATTTATAGAGTAAAGAAATTTAGTAACATTCAATCGTAAAGGTAAGGAAAAATCCAACCACCTTTTGATAGTAGGTTTAGAAAGACACAAAAAGTAGGCATTTGCCTACTTTTTTAGTGCAGCAAATTACATATTTTTCAACTATGATACAATGTCGAACTGGTGAAATTTATGAGTATTCCAGAATCTCAATTACAGACTTGGACGAATCAAGGTTCGATTACTAATTCAGGCATAACACATAATGTTTTACGCAACGCGCTTGCAAGACACAGTTGGTCAAGCGTAATGAAATACACTCATTATTTGCAAGGTTCGTATGCTAATACAACCAATATTCGAGGAGAAAGCGATGTTGACATCGTAATTGAATGTACGTCTATTTATAGCGACAATTTAAGCGAATCCGAGCAGTTAATAGGTTGGCAGCAGGGAAAACACAGCTTTGAAGATTTTAGAAGTGAGGTTATAGACGCGCTAGTTTCTTATTATGGTGATGATTACGTTGATGCGTCCGGTTCAAACTCCATTAAAGTTTTACCGTCTGACACGAATAATCGCCTATACGCTGATGTAATAGTTTGTTGTAGCTATAAACTTTATGAATCGCTTCGAGTTCGTGCAGAAGGTATTACTTTCTTGAAAAGAAATAATTACGAGCAAATTGTTAATTTCCCAAAAATTCACAGAACCAACGGCGCAGCGAAAAACAATAACACCGGCGGCGACTACAAAAAGACGGTCAGATTATTCAAGAATGCGCGTCGCTATATGACCGAAGGCGATGCGGAGCTAAAAAAGAAGTTTCCGTCTTATTTCGTGGAATGCCTAATTTATAATATTCCCAACCAGCATTTTTTCGGCTCAACGTGGCAAGAAGCGTTCGTTAATATCCTTAATTATTTAATCGAGGTCATTGATACAGACATAACGGACGACTTCACCACGCAAAGCGGATTGCATTATTTAATCGGCGATAGTTCCGTGCAATGGTCAAAATCGGACGCGCAAGACTTTGTGCAGGACTTAGTTAATCTTTGGGAAAATTATTATGGCTAATACGAAGCCAGCAGACGATTATTTTCGCATTTTGTCGCTTGATGGCGGTGGCGCGAAAGGCGTTTATACGCTTGGCATTCTCAGAGAAATAGAGGCTCTTATAGGGCGCAGAATTTGCGAGGAGTTTAATCTGATTTACGGCACAAGCACCGGCGCGATTATCGCCGCATTACTTGGCTTAGGACAAAGCGTTGACGAAGTAACAAAACATTATTTCGAGATTGTCCCCGACGTAATGGGACAGAAAACCAAAGCCGGACGAAGCGCAGCTTTACGAAAACACGCTCACAAACTCTTAGGTGATACGAAGTTCGATGCTTTCCTTACCGACGTAGGAATTGTTACGACGCATTACGAGCTAACCAGACCGATGATTTTCAAATCATCGAACAAGCAAGCGCACGGTATGAAAGCGACTTTCAAGCCCGGATTCGGTTGCACAGTTGCCGACGCGGTTATTGCTTCTAGCGCAGCGTTTCCTTTCTTTGAGCGTGTGAAAGTTATAACCGAAAATCAAGGAGAGCCGGAACTTATAGACGGCGGTTTTATTGCAAACAATCCTACCTTACTCGCTATCGCCGACGGCGTAAAAGCCTACAACATTCAAAAAGAAAAACTAAAGGTTTTAAGTTTGGGAACTGGCGTTTATAAAGAGCCAAAACCCACCTTAACAAAACGCTTTTTATTGAAATTTGAAATTTATCATCTGGTTTTAAAGATGTTGGAAGCCAATACAACTACCATTGACCAAATTCGACTGATTTTATTTCCAGACGTTGAGTGCGTTCGCATAAACGATGTGTTTCCGCAGGATGAATATGCTGCCGACCTACTGGAATCAGATATTGACAAACTAAAAAAGTTGAACGCTTTAGGACGACAATCTTTTTCTAAATGCGAGAAAGACCTTAGAACTAAATTTGGCTGGTGATTCCTAAGCGCTGCTCATTAAAATGATGAACTTTTCAATGAAAAATAAGGAGAAAATTTAGATGAACGAAAATGAAATTGAAAACAAAGACGCTGAATCATTAGATTTAACCGAAAAGAATTCTTCTGCTGAAAATCCTGAAATCACGCCATTTGAAAATGCTGACGGTATTTTGCAGTTGCTTTCATACCTAAGTAACAGTGGGTATTATGGATTCGGTATAACACTTTTTGTCGGCGGAATGCTTATTTCCGGTAACGTAATTAGTAATAAAGAATTTAGACAAAATTTGACCGATACTATTAGAGGAAATTTTGAAAAAAATTCTGATGATGAAAAGGCATTTATAGAAAATTATCTTCAGTATATTGCTCCCCAAGATGAAGAGAAAGAAAATTTAACTCAACCCATAGAGACAAGATATATTCATTTAAGGAATGCAAAAATTTTTAATGCGGGCAACAAACCGATACCTTTTGTAGATGGTTTTATTTGGCGCGGACGACTCGAATCTATTGACGGTTTTTCGTTCGGAAGGCTCGCTTATGAAGAACCTGTAAATAAGTAATTAATTTGCATCTTCAACATTTAACCGTTTAGCCATTTATAATTTATCCTTTCGATTGCCCCAATTTACGATTATGGTTACTGTGTGTCAATAATTTTTAGAAGGGAGTTAGTTTTATGGAAATCAGCGAACTAATGCGTTATGCCAGAGAGGAAAGAGAAAGACGGCAGTTGTATGGAACTGACGCGCACCGAATAGCCAGAGATATGCAACTGGCGGAAAGTGCCAAAAGACTTATCGGTATTGCCGACTATCCCGTTGAAGATTTAAGGAGAAGAATTTCCGCTTTAGGAAATCCTTCTGCTATTACAAACGCGACAAACGCACAGCTAATATCACCTATATTAGCTTCAATCAGAGAAGCGAACCTTTCAGCCTTGAAATTAACCGAAAGCGTATTAACTCATAATTCGGCGATTGAAAGTATAAAGAATCTTGCCGGAGCGCGAACGAGTGAATGGATGAAGCTCAAAGATTTGTATGCTCCTCAAGCGCCGGTTGATAATTTTTTGAGTTCTCATATATCTCAAATAACTCGAACATCAATTTTAGCTCAAAGCGCATTATCCGGTATAGAGTTTTCAAAAATCGGCGGCTCTTTTAATGTGGCGAACGAAATCAAATCGACTTTCGCTAACAGATTCGATGATTTTTCAACTTCATACAAAAACCTTTTCAAATCTTTTGAAGTTCCAGAAACGAGTTTATTTAGGTTGCCGCCGTCTATCTCACGATTTCCGACCGTCGAATTTTTTAATGGCGTTGACCTTTTAGAAACAACGGTTGAGGAAGAAAACCAAGACGAATATGAGGAAGAACGCATATCAGTTCGTGATGAGATAAGGGAATCAACAAACGATTCTGTGATTATTCAGCTTCGAGAAGTTAATAAAGATTGGACAACGATGCTTGAAGGCGCAAGACAGGCGCTTGCTTCGACAAACCCTGACAAAACAAGACACTGTATTACGTCTTTACGAGAATTAGTAAGGGAAGTGATGCACCACCTTTCACCGGACGACGAAATTAAAGGCTGGAGTCAATCGCCTGACGACTTCGCTAATAAACGTCCGACTCGCAAAGCTCGTTTACGCTACATCACCCGAAATATAAATCACGGAGCTTTTACTAAATTTGTCGAAAAAGATATTGAGGCGACACTTGCCGCCATTGATATTTTTCAGGCGGGAACGCACGTTGCCAACAGCAAATTAACCGAAGGGCAAATATCCGCGCTTTTAGGGAGAATCGAAGGTTTTATACTGTTTCTCTTTTCAATAAAAAACGATGAAGATTGACCACAAGATATTGTGTTTAATAAAAATGTAAAAAAACGACCGAAAGAGAGCATTTTTCAAACCGCTCGAATACAAGATATTGTGGTTTGCTTGAAAAAAAACTTGTAAGTCTCTGAATCTTAAGCAAAATGCGCCCGATAATGGGCAATATGTAATTTATGAGCCGTTTTTCGCTTAATTCAAGCAAAATTAAAAACTTCAGCATCACAAAAACAGCCCTTCAAATTCTCTCAAATTCAATGGTTAGAATTTAACTCAAACAGGCTATCAATTTTGGTTATTAACCTTGCCCAATTTTATTTCATCATTCTGCGTTCGTCTGAAACAAATTCGCTTGGCGGTTGATTCAACACCTCTCCCAATTCCTGAACTGCAAGATTCATCTTTCGGGAAATTTGAAAAGGGAAAGCATTTCAAGCTCGAAAATATATAGAACACCGCCAAATTCCGCGCAAAACTCAAAGCGTTAAAATTCTCGCTTCAATTTACAAAAAATTTCCTTGACATAAAATTATATATAAGCGCATAGTTTGAAATATAGATATAAGAAATCACTCTATCGAAAATAGAGTGAAAGCCTTTTTTCAATTTTGTTGACGCAAAATCGAAACAGATTTGTTCAATTTTTGTAAGGCGTTTCCTGCGTTGAATTTTTAATCTTATGGAGGCTCTAGTATGAAATCAAGGCTATTTGTATTTTTACTTATTGCTGTTAGTTGTGTTGTCGGTGTTGTTTTTGCAGAATCAGGTAATACTTTTAACACTTCAATTGTATCTGAAAAACGAAGAGAGATGCCTAAACCTTCTGTGATCGGGTCTAACCCGTATTTTACTAACAAAACAGTTGTCATTAATGGGGCTGAAAATCCTGAACTAATCCCTGATACCGTAGCTTATTCACTTATGTTTCGTTTTATTTCGGGAGACCAAAGTGTTTCTGCAAAGAAACGTATTAGGTCTTATGTCGAACTTTTTGGAACAGATGACCAATTATGTAATCTTTGCCAAGGACAAATGAAAGATGCAGATATAGATGCAATTATTGCAGTAGCTGATGAATACCAACGGAGAGTTACCATACTTGACGGACAAGCTGAAGGCATCAAGCGAAATAATCCGCAAACAATTGGCACTGAAGCTATGATACAGTTAAAACAATTGCAGCATCAAAAAGATGTATTAATTACGGAAATTGTTTCTTCACTACCTAAGCGTTTGAGTTCAAAAGGATTAAGTAAACTCCAATCACATATTACAAAACGGGTTAAGGGGAGAACTAAATACAAGCCTAATACATCTCAAGATTTAAAAGATCTGTCAGTAGCATCCGTTAATTAATGAATTGCAGAAGGTTTGGAAAGTGAATGCACATAATTTCTTTAAGAATTTAGGAGTTGTTTGTTATGACAAAATGTGATACACCTTATGTCGAATTATTTGGGCTTAATTTCATTAAAGCCAACTATGGTTTTATCTTAATAGCCATATCTTTAGCTTTCTTAACAACTTTACCTGTGTTAGGGCAATCCGAGTACTCAGATGCCTACACAGTAGATTCTTCTAACAACTCATATAACCCGGATACCGATACATTCAATATGGGAGATAATGTTCCTCCTCTTGATTTAATAGGTGTTGGCGTTTCCGAAGCTAGCTATGACAGTAATACATATTCGACTTCAACGACTACCACTTTGACCACGCCATCAGGAGCCAACGTAGTAACTAACTTTTCATCTGGCTATTCTTATGCGAGAGCGGAAGCGTTTTCACTTCAGTTAGATCCTGATACGGCAGAAGAAGGTGACTATACTGTTAGCTCTGAACATACGTACTATCAAGATTCCTGTTATACGCCACGCGACCAAACTCCAATGCCCTGCAGTCCGGTAAGCAAACTTTCCAAGTCGTTTGAGCCACCGTTTATGAAAGTATCTAATACGGTATCCTCTGCTTTTAATCCAATATTATCTTCTTACTACGCAAGCTATACAAGTTACAGTTTTTTTCCTATTTCCGTGAGAACGTATTTTAATGGTTATCAATATGTTGGACCTGGATATGCAAGATGCGGAATCGCAAGCGGAACTCCCCCTTTCGGATACAGGGCTTACTGCGATATTAGAACACCCTGTCAGAATGCTTCTGTTTGCGCTGCTGGAGTATCCCCAGGAATTCAAGTTGTGGCACTTAAAATCAGATACTTTTTCGTAAGTATCTGTTATTCAAAAGCTGTGTACGTACCTGTCAGACCAAGATGCTCACCTCCAGCGTATTAATTGATTGTAAGGAGTGAAAGAATGGACATAAGTCAAGTAGATTCAAACGACTTAGTATTCTCCGCTAGATATGGGCGCATCAGGGCTGTGAAAGCATTGTTAGAAACAGGAGCTGATATTAACTCCACGGGAACTATATTTGGTGATAATGCTTTGACCATCGCGGCGACAGTGGGTCATATTGAAATAGTAAATGAATTATTAAAGAGTGGTGCCGATATTAACTTTAAAGATAAAGCAGGATGTACCAGTTTGATGCGAGCTGTGATTGCTGGTCATACCCATATTGTAGAAACTCTAATTAAGTTCGGTGCCGATGTAAATACCCATTCTCTTAGTGGAGAAACGCCGCTTATATGTGCAGTTATAATTGGTAATATAGACATTTTGAAACTGCTTTTGAAAGCTGGTGCTGATATTCACGAAATAGATAATAATAAAAAATCAATTTTAGATTACGTGCCAGAGAAGGAGATATTTAATTTAGGATTTGGGATGAAATTTTTCACACTTTTTTTAAAAAAACGTGACGAAAAGATTGTACGAATATTAGAAAATGCAGGTGCCTAAAGTTTTTGAGCTTGCACACGATTTTTGAAATTTGCCGAATTTATTTTCAGAAAATTGTCAATATTTGGGTTTCATTTCTTCAAGCCGCCGATCCATATCGCGGAAAAAGCCCGTGACGACCGTCGCCGCCATTCGCAGATGCGCGGCTTCGTTGCGTCCCGCGAAAGTCGCGTCATTGGCTTTTAATTCCAAACCGTAAGCCTGATTGATTCCCGTCGTTTGAATCGCCGTGCCTTGTTTCGCCGCTCCCGCGCTTAGCCCATCACCCTTTTGAATTGCGCCGATAGTCGCGTCGGCGTTTTGATTAATGCTAGTTTCTAACTTGGCTTGGTAATTTTCACTGTTTTCTCTCTGCGAAGTGAGTGTGCGCGTGTTTTGACCGAAATTAAGTGCCGTAGATATGCCCAATACAGCGACCGTAAGCAGCCGTTGGTGCGCTTACCTAACCACAGTGACGAGATAGAGGAAAAGACCGGCTATGACTTTCTTTCGACCGTTACGAAGAAAATTCAATCGGTTATCGAAGCAAAGAAAGACACGAATTAGTTTTCGTGAAATAGAAAAGGCTTGGCAGGGCGCACACCCAACGAAAACACCTACTTATTTTGTAAATCATCTAGAACTCTTTTGTGTTCACTTGTCATACTTGTGCTAAATTCTCCGCCAACAAAATCTACCCCATAAATTCCAATATCGCTTTTAATGGCAAGTTCTAACTTTTGAGCTTCTGTTCTCAATTCTTCAATGAATTGAGGTGATTCCAACTTCTGCTTTAGCTTTTCATTAGTGCAATCGAGCAACTGCCATAAGTTCTCACGAAAGATGTAGCATATACGCCCGCTATTCTCACCTAGCAAAATTGCATTCTTTGAATCCCATTCATCAATTTGTGCGAGTAGAGTTTCTATCGTTGTTTTGTGAATAGACCTATACCTGGTTTCCTTTAAAAAACTACTTAACAAAAAATATAGAGTCGGATAAACATTGAGTCGCGCTTCCAATAACTTGCTGGCATAAGTTTTTTTCATTTCATAACGCAACTTTTTCAATTCCGTATTTACTATATTTCTGCTGATAAGAAATGATACAACCGCAGAAGACAAGACTCCCAAAAACGCGATGAGAGCAATCCATATCTCTTTTGGCATTTCTACATCCATAATGTAAGGCGTAACGGCGGGAATGACGTGGGCAAAAACAACGAATTTCTTTACCCTTCACGCCGAAGATTTTTAATCTTTACTTTTAACATTCGCCGGTCTGCCGGTTTGCCTGTGGGAAACCAAAGCCAAATCCTTTTCTTGAATAATATAATCACGCCCGACTTTTTGCGCCGGAAGCCGCCCGTCTCGGATTAGCTGGCGAACGCGAATAGCCGATACATTCAATTTTTCCGCTGCTGTTGCTGTATTTAATATTTCCATAGTAAAAGAATAATAAATCATTCAAAAGTATATCGCAAGTGATATAAATAACTTGTAAAAGTATATCGTATATGATAGACTTTAATAATCAGTTAAGGAAAAACTGAAATTTAACTTTTGAGGTTTATGTATATGTATTTAGAAATTAATTTTGAGCGTGAAGCTCTTAGATTGGCGTTTGAAAAATCGGAATCAGATAAACCGTGCGTTGTGCCTACCAGAAGCGAAGACGCCTATGCTTTCTACAATGTATTAGGTTCGAGGAGAGAACGATTTTGGTTTTCGGTTATGTTCACCCGCTCGATTGACGGAAAGCTCGTCGGCAAGTGCGATTGTCCCGCCGGACGCGGCGGCGAGTATTGTTATCATTTAACCGCCGCGCTTTATACTCATTACGACTTAGTGGAAAACGGTCTTTGCCGTGCTATCACGGATTCTATTTGGTCTCCGGTGTCGGAAGACACAATGCCCCAATACGATGACCCGGCTGACTGGTCTTCGGTTTCAGAAGAATCAATACCCCAATATGAAGGCGCGGCTAACCCCGCGCCCCTTTTTTTTATTGAAAAAAATCACTCCGCAAATTTTTTATCAACAATTTGAATTTTTTTCCCCGGAAGATTATTTGATTTCACAATGCGTCATCTGGAAGATGCGGCAGGTCAAACAATTCAGCCGTGCTGTATTTGGAGTTTCTCTGTTCCCACTCAAAATCTTCCAAAAATTTTTCCATAACGCCAACGATAACCGATTCTTTGACTACCGTAATTTCTTTTTCTCTTGACATATGCTCGATGTAATTATTCAAAGCAGCTTCAAATTTCCGGGTAACATTTACCATTATACTAACTGGCGTTTTTCGATTTTCAACTTCTATAATTTTATCTGAGTTCATTTTTAATTCTCCATTTTTTACTTCAAATTCTTACCAATCCTCACCGCTTGAAACATCGCGCAAAGGCGCGCGGTCAGGAAAAGCGAAATCGAACAGCAGACGAAAAGCGAAGATACCGACGACCATCGCCAGCAGCATAGTGAAAGCGACGACCGCCGCCGATTGCGGATTTTCTTTGAGCCAGCCGACCAAAACCCAAAGACCAAAACCGCCCGAAAATGTGAAAAGAAAATTCATACGAGCAGCGCGAGCGCGGGCGAGTTATTTTCTAATTTGCGCCATTCTTCCCACTTTTCCATTTTTAGTTTCAGCCACGCCGCCGGAACTATTTTGAGTTGCGGCTTAACTTTTTTGTGCGGTTCTTTTTCCATTGCCTTGCCTTAATCACGAAATATCTAATTTTACTTCTTCTTCTCTTTTTATCTGTGAGGTATTGTTTCCAGCGGCTTTTTCGGTTCCTGAATTTGCATTTTTTTCCAGCAAGTTTTTTCTCCATTTGCCGAAACTTTTATCAAGAGTCAGAGCAGAACTAAGCATAGCGGAAACAACAGCATCAATAGTTACTTCTTCTTTAGAAACTTCTTTATAAAATGCTTGATACTCGGTTATTAAATTAGCAGTTCTCGTCGGAATCTGGATAGACAATTTTGTTTGTTTGTTTGAAGGAACTAAATATCTTGCTTTTAGTTCGTCATCTGTTTTTTTCATAATTTATTAAAACTCCTCGATTATTTTTAAGACTATTAAACAGAATTTAACATATAGAAAAATAACAAGCAAGAAAAATTAATTTGAGCCGGATACGGATAATTAAGAAAGTAAATCAAATAATTAATAATTTTACGGGCATTTAATTATTATATTTATTTAGCGAGTTGTTGAAATATTTTAACTATTGATATTTTAATTAAGAATATGCTTCGCATATATTTTGCACTTCTTTAAGAATTTTGTTGATGGCTTTTGGTGAAGGGTAAAATTTTTGTTTATGATTTATAACACTACACGTCAATTTTATTGACAATCGTTCGCGTTTCCGTTATAAGTAAGTGGCAAAGGGGTTATAGCCAATAAGTGTATCGAAATAATAAAGTTGTAAGTTTACCGGCTGTAAGTTGTTGATTTTATTGAATGGAAAAATCCAAAAAAACAACAAAGTTGTAAAATAACTGAAATTTCTAACTTAGTTTAATCGCTATAAGATTAGTCAAATCAATGATTTAACCGACTCTTTTACATCTTTATTCTAAATTTACATCTTTATTGTTTTATTACAATAAGCGGAAAAGCGAGTTTTAAGAGTAATGAGCGCAATTATCGTAAAAAGTTTCGTCGGACAAGCCGAAGCATATTTTGAAAAGGAGCTTACGAACGAGCGCGAAACTTATTATTCCGAGCAGGGAACAAGAGCCGGTCAATGGACGGGCAAAGGCGCAGAGGCTTTAGGATTAAAAGGCGAAATTAAGAAAGAAGATTTTTCACAAATGTCGAGAGGCGTCAACCCGAATACCGGCGAAAGATTCAGGCGCAAAACTTTAAGCAGGATACGAGAAGTCAACGGAGAAATAACACAAGTTAAAGAAATTGCCGGTTGGGATATGGTCATCTCCGCTCCGAAAACCGTTTCGATTGTTGGGCTAATCGGCGGGGACGACCGAGTTAGAACGGCGCACGAAGAATCCGTTTCAGCCGCGCTGGAGAGAGCCGAACAACAGGCGCAGGCGAATCTCGGCGGCGGCAAAAAAGAGCAGACAAATAATTTAGTCGTTGCAAGATTTCAGCACGATTCGGCGCGACCGAGCAAAGATAGTTTCGTCGCCCCGCAGCTTCACGACCACTGTTTTTTAATGAACGCCACCCAACGCGAAGACGGCAGTTGGAAACCGCTTGAAAGTTTAGAACTGCACCGGGCGCAGGGTTATGTCAAAAGCGTTTACTACACCGAATTAGCCGACCGCCTGCAAAAATTGGGATACGCAGTTGAGATTGAGAAAGAGACCGGCGCACCGGAAATTGTCGGAATTTCAAAAGAATATCGCGCCGCCTGTTCGCCGCGCCGAGCGGAAATTTTAGAGTTGGCGAAAGAAGCCGGAAAGAATTTTCGGCAGCTCGGACTGGTCAACCGGCGCGAGAAAATTTTCGACAAGGATTTGATTCAAGAGCAGCATAAAGGCATCGACGGTTTTTTCGATTACCAAGCCGCCCGGCTGGTTGACGCGACAAAAGAAAACCCAAAAATTATTGAAGAAAATCCGGTCAAGGCGCAGGAAGCGGTTACATTCGCGCTTGCTAAATTGTCGGAGCGCGAATCGGTATTTAATCCGCGTGTCGTGCTGCTCGAAGCTAATAAACGCGGCATCGGTCAAACTTCCGTCGCCGCCATTGAAGCCGAACTGGAAACGCGCAAGAAAGACGGACAGGTTAAAACAGTTCATTTACGCGACGGGCGCGAAGCCGCGTTTTTATCGTCGGACGAAAAAATTGAAAGCGAATTGCCGCAGCATATTAGAGCCGTTCAGCCGACGGACACCCTATTAAATGAAATCTTAAAAACGAAGATTTCCGATAGCGTAAAAGCCGACGACGAAATCGAGTTTCGGAAATTGTCGGACGAGCAGCAAAAAGCGGTAGATGAAATAATGCGGGCAAAAACGGGCGTAACGACGCTGGAAGGGCGCGCCGGAGTCGGAAAGACGACAACGCTTTCATTCGTCAGTAAAATGGCGGAGAAAGCCAACTACGAAGTTTTAGGACTCGCGCCGACGACCGGCGCGGCGCAGGAACTCGACAACGCCAAAATTACAAGCTCGACCCTGCAAAAATTACTGGCAAGCCCTGATTCGCCCCGCGACCATAAGCGGTTTTTTATCGTCGATGAATCGAGTTTTGTTTCTTCCCGGCAAATGGATAAGTTTTTCCGCGAATCGGTCAAACCGAATGACCGCGTTTTGCTTGTGGGAGATACGCGCCAGCACGAAGGCGTCGAAGCCGGAAAGCCGTTCGCCCGGATACAGCGCGAAGAACTCACCACCGGCGCGAAAGTCGAGACAATCCGGCGGCAGACAAAAGAAACCGACCGCGAAACCGTTAAAAATTTATCTGAAGGGAAAATTATCGAAGCCGTCAGCGAAATGCGCGAGCGCGGACAGGTTCGGGAAATCAGAGACCGCGCCGAGCGGCACAGCTCAATCGTCGAAGCCTTTATAAGCGAACCGGAAAAGACGATGGTTGTCGCCCCGCGAAACGCCGACCGGCAGGAAATTAATTCAAAAATTCACGAAGCATTAAAAGACGCGGGCAAAGTCGGTAGAGAAGAAACCGAGATAAAGATTTTGCGATCGCGTAACGATATAAGCGGCGTAGAACGCGAGTTTGCCGCAGCTTACCGGGAAGGCGACGTTATCACTTACACACGCGGCAGCGCGGAAAATAAAATCCCTGCTAAAAGCCTCGCAAAAGTCGTTAAAACAAATCGTGAGGAAAATCTATTAACCGTCGAAATCAAAGACGCCAGAGACGGCGCGGAAACGAGAGAAGTTACTTATAACCCCAAAAGGCTGCGCGGCGTCAGCGTCTGGACGCAAGAAACAATAAAAGTTTCGACAGGCGACCGCTTGCAGTTTCGCGCTCCATTTGAAGAAGGGAAAACAAAAGTAGCCAACGGCACAATACTTGAAGTCGGAAAAATAACGCCGGAAGCAATAAATTTAACGACCGACAAGGGCAAAGCCGTAAAGCTCGACGCAGACCAGCCGCACGCGATTGATTACGGCTACGCGGTAACTTCCCACAGCTCACAGGGAAAAACGATTGATAGAGTTTTGATTCACGCGGAAACGAGCGAATCGAAACAGATTTTGAATGAAAGAATGGCTTACGTCGCCGTCAGCCGAGCCAGAGACGAAGCGTTAATTTTTACCGACGACGCGGAGAAGCTCGCGGGCAAAATGGCGCGGCAGATTGAGAAAACCGAAATCACGCAGACGAAAGCGGAAACCGTCGAACACGCGCCGGAACGCGCCGCCGAAATCGTTCTCGATACGAAACCGGAATTTGAGAAAGCCGAGCGCGGCGAAATCAAACAGCCCGTAGTTTTGCCCGAAGCGCCGATTTTACCGACGCCGGAAATCAGAGCGCAGCAGCCGCAGCAGAAAACCGCCGACAGCGCGATTAACGCGAAAAATCGGCAGGAAATTTTAGTCGGGGAAGTTCTCCAAATAAGCCGGGACATTTTAGCGAAGCAGGGCGTTGAGCCGAGCGCGGAAGCGTGGACGCGGTATGCGGGCGACATTACTAATGATGCTCCGCATCAGGAAGCCCGCGATTATCAGATTATTCATCTAATAGGCACACAAAGAAAGATGCCGGAATCCGAACGGGTCAACCCGGAAGGAATGACAAGACTTGAAGCGACCCATTTAACGCTGAAATTGTCGTCCGAAGGCTTTCAAAAAGAGTTTGTAGTAAACAAGCTGGAGAATTACGAGCGGGAAATTAAAGCCGAGCGTGAAGAAATTAAACAACCGATCCAACCAGCAGCCGAGAAATTGCCGACGCCGGAAATCAAAGCACGGCAGCCGGAAAGAGAAAATATCGTCCTCGACGAAGCGAAAGAACGGCAGGAGCGTTTAACCAAAGAAGTTCTGGAGATGACCCGCGCCAGTTTAACGAAGCAGGGAATCGAACCGAGTGCCGAAGCGTGGATGCGGTTTGCAAATACTGTTACAAACAATTCGCCTAACCAGAAAGCGACCGAAGACCAGCAGCGAGTTTTAGAGTCGATTCAGAAAGACACGTCGCCATCCAAGCGCGGCAGTTCTGCCGGAAGAACAAGGCTTGAAGCAACATATATAATTCTGAAATTAGCGCCGGAAAGCCAGCACGATGCAATTGTAAAAAGCAGTTTAGCGGCATACGAAAAACAGGTTGCAGCGGAACGCGCCGTCGTTGCAAAACCGGAAGTTACAGAAACTGCAAAAATAACGTCGTTTGAAAAAATCGGCGCTGAACAATCCAAGCCTAAACCCGTCATCAGGGATTTCGCAGCAGCGAGCAAAGAGGATTTGATTAGCGAACTCATCGGAATGGCGAACAAAGTAGCAAAAGAATTTACAGGCGATGTTATGCCTTATAAATTTCAAAAACGCTTGATGAAAAATTATCGTCTGACGAGCGACCGCGAACCGAACGATAAAGAACTGGAAAAAATCAATTCGTTACAGGAGCGGTTCAGTGAACCGCTGCCGCAACCAAAAACATTACTCGAAGCGCGGATTCTAAGACTAGATAACTCAACGGAAGCGGAAAAAACAATAATCTTAAAGTCTCATATCGAAACTATAAATAGTTCTATAACGCGCGACCAAAGTCAGGAACCAGTGTCCATATTCGGCAGTAAAGAAGTGCAGCCTTACTTCATAGGAGAGGCTTATAGACTCAGTAGCGAACGCGAGCATCTTCGCTTAATGGCAGAAGCGAACAACAGGAATATTGTTCCGCTAATCAGCGGTCAGAATGAAACACAGAACCAGATTCAACAAATGCTGAATGCCGATTTTCTGCAACAGCAAATCAAACAAAGTCTGGACGAACAGGGCATTAAGTTACAGCCGTCAGCTCAGAGCATTATTAACAATACCGTCGATAGTTGGACTAAGCAGCCGCCGACCGCCGAAGAATATAAAAATGTTCAGGAAATCAACCGAAGCATTGGCGCTAACGTAAATCCGACTAATAAAGTCGAAGCGGTTATTTATATCTCGCACCACGATGAGGAGGAGCGAGACAAAATAAGTTCTTACATAGCTTCATTAGCGACCGAGCGAGCGGAGACGAGAAAAGCGGAACAATCTTTGACGGAGAGTAAAAAAGACAAATTGGAGAAGGATATTGTATATGAAGAACTTAACGAAAGTATCAGTATGCATTTTTAGTTTTACGCTTTTATTTTGCTCGAATCTCTATATCTTCGGGCAGAATACCAACGCCGCGCCGGAAGAAAAAAAGCCGCCGATACCGACGGCGACCGCGCCCACCGGTAAAACGGAAGAATCTGTCAAACCTTCAAAATCGCAGGATGCGCCAAGTTCCAAACCGCAAAACAATTCCGCGTCTGATTATCAAATCCCGCCGCCGCCGGCAGTAGATTTTCAACCCACCGGGGAAGTTCCGCCATCGCCGCAGGAAGTCCGCAAACAATCGGAAAGAGAGCGAAAACTTCGGGAAGCGGAGTTACAGCGATTAGTTGACGCTACGATGGGGAAGCAGGAAGCTACGCAGCCGGAAGCACCGCAATTTCAAGACCTTAATCCAACACAGCCGGAAATTCGGCAAAATCCGATTGACCAGCAGAATAAACAAAGTGAAGTTCAAATAAAAGAAGCCGCCAAAACCGATAATGAAATGAAATGGTTATTCGGATTGCTTTTTTTGTTTGAATTTCCTCAAATCATCGCGCTTGCGGTAGTCGCTTTCAGAACCGGCAAAGCAAAAAAATCGGTTATAGCTATGCTGATTGGTTGCGCGACGTTGCTTTTTGTCTTTTTAAGCAATAAATTTCCAAACTTATCACTGGGAATGTTTACCCCAATAGCAGGATTTTTAGGGATTGACGCTTTTGTCATCGGCAAATTGGCAGCTTGCGTAATTGTTTCGCAAATACCGAAAACCTTACCGCTGAAATTGCTTACCGCTTTCGGAATCGGTTTTTCTCTAATCGTTCTTTATCAGTTAATCGGTGTCGGCGGCTACGGCATATATTTCGGCTTTGCGGTAATAATTATCGGCGGAATAGTCGCCCTGGTTAAAGGCACAAAAAGCGAAACGGACGATTTGCACGGTTCAGCGAAGTTTGCAGAGAAAAAAGATTTCAAAGAACTTGAAAACGTCGTCGAACCCGGTTCATTTATTCTTGCGGCGGCACACCCGGACGGAAAACACGGGAAAATAGTATTACCCCGCAGCTTGTCCGTTATGCACGGCTTAATTTTGGGCGGGAGCGGCACGGGGAAAAGCAGAGGCTTTTTGATGCCGAATCTGGCAGAAGTTAAAAATACAAGCCTCGTCGTTACCGACCCTAAATCAGAGCTTTGGAAATATACGAGCGGCTTTCACGACAAATCCGTGAGATACGCGCCGACTGAGCCGGAAGCAAGCCAGTGTTTCAATTGGATACCGCTTTGCACGGATGCGAGAATGTCGGAGCTTTGCGCCCGCGCCCTGATGACGGCGGGAAACACCGGCAACACCGACCAATTCTGGATTGACGCGGAAACCGCTTTTCTAAGCGCGATTTTCGCGCACACGGCGACGATGAAATACCCGACGCCTTTGACCGCATACCGCCTTTTTACGCGCCAGAAACCGGAATTGCTACAAGAGCAGCTTTTACACTCGCAGAGCTATGTAGCAAGGGAACAGGCTATGATTTTCGAGCAGACGGACGCGAGAATCAAAGGCGCGATAGTTCCGGCTATTGCCGCACGTCTGCAATTTATGCGCGACCCAAGCATACAGCTTTTTACTTCATCGCAACTTGAAGCTCCGAATTTCGGACAGCTTCGCCGAACGCCGACGGCGGTTTACTGGTGTTTGAGAGAGCAGGACATAGCGCGGCTTAGACCGCTGACAAGTCTTTTCTTTACCGTGCTTTTGGAGCAGATAGCTGGTGAAGAATTTGCGGACAGTGAAAACGCAGTGCCGGTTACGGGTATGCTGGACGAGTTCGCTAACATCGGCAAAATTCCCGATTTTGAAATAACACAAAGTTTAGCTCGCGGACGCGGCGTAGCTCTTTGGTTAGGGATTCAATCACTTTCACAATTAAATCAAATCTACGGAAACCACGCGGCGCAAACCATTATGAGCAGTTGCGCGACGAAGATAGCTTTGCACGGGCTCGATTATCAAACCGCCGAATATATTTCAAAATCTTTAGGCGAACAAACAATATCTCACTCAAGCAGCAGTCTAAATGTCGGACTTGGAACGGCAAGCGTCGGTTCGAGCGCGGCGAAGCACCGGCGACCGCTATTGACGCCCGACGAAGTAACGAGAATCGGAGAAGATGAAGCCATTGTCAGAACGAGTAACAAATACCCGATGCGCTTGTATAAAGGTTATTACGACGAGAAGCCTAATACTTTTCCGGTTACGCAATCACTCACAAATCTTTATGTCGAAGAGAACGAAGTTGCAGAAGATTTGATTTTATAAAACCAAAAGCTAAAAACGAGATAACTGTTAAAACTTGTTGTTTTTAATAATTGTAATTCTTCAGTTCGTTTGTTACTGTGTAATAGGGGTAAGTGTCTCAAGTCAGACAAGTAATGAACAAATACCTCGCTTCTTGCTAATTTCAATTTTCGGTTACAAACAACATTTTCATTGCGGGAGCAGGAAGCGCATTCATTCGGCTATACCACCAAAACCCAAAATCGGAGGACATATCAATTATGAAACCAAGAAAAATATCAATTACCAAACAAATCGCTTTAGGCTGGTTTATCGGCTTTTTAGTCGCTCAACCGCTTTTCGCGCAGGTTCCGGGATTACCGCAGCCGGTTGTTGTCATAGGCGACACAAGCCCGACGACCATCGCGCAGATGCAGCAGCAGACGCAGCAAACCGTTTTACAAACGAGCGTCGCCGCCGATGCTAAGAAATCAAGAATACAAACCGCTCTCGAAAACATTAAACAAGCAGAGCGATGGGCGGACACAGTAAACAAGTATTCGGAGACAAAAATCCGCGAAGTGCGACGCTTCAGTTCCCTGAAGGGAATAATGGGATTCGCCGAAAAGCAAATCGGATTATCAACCGATTCGCTCAAAGCAATGGGCGATGTCGGCGAACTCATTCGCGGAGTTTACACGCTCAAAAAACAATATCAGTCGCTGGTTCGCACCAGGCTGGCGATGATTATGGGGTTGAGGGAGGAAAGGAACAGAAAGCGACGCTGCGCGTATAATAAGTATTATACGTTGAGTTTTCATCTAGCTCGGCGTATAATTCCGTTATTGGATGGATTTATTTATCAGAAAACTCAGCGTATAATACTTTTCTGTTTCTATGTCACAAATTTTCAAAGACTTTTCCGCTTATCTTGAAAGTTCCGAACGAAGTTTTTTAACCATCAAAAATTATCTTGCCGATCTTCGACTTTTTGAAAAATGG
>MWWI01000031.1_pt1 | contig 31709 bp, 47 predicted proteins | sample 1047321 | NCBI WGS metagenome assembly MWWI01 (sample SAMN06349966, study PRJNA376086) | soil metagenome | isolation source: FI-1 sample Antarctic (ecotone) soil | place: Antarctica | reverse complement strand
AAGGACGGTTCACATGACCCAGAAAGAATACCACAGCCACCAATCCTTTCAAGCCTTTTCCCCGACAACCTACCGCGCGCCGCTTGTGCGCGTCTCCCGTAAAAGACCATGCCCCGTGTGCGGTCGCACCGATTGGTGCAGCGTTCGTGCTGATGAATCGGCGTGCATCTGTATGCGCCGACCTTCAGATCGTCCGACGCGCAACGGTGGCTTCTTACACGTTTTCAGCTTCGATGAAACACCGCCCGCGCCGCGTCCGCAACCTATCATCACGCAACCGACGACGCCGGAACGCGCGCCCGTTACTCGCCTTGATCCTGTCTATACAGACCTTCGGCGACTTCACCTTGTTCTATCTAAGCAGCACCGCGAAGAAAAGCTAAACAGGCGCGGGTTATCAGATTCGGCAATCGAAGTGAACGGCTATCGCAGCACTCCGACGCAAGGTTATGCGGCAAACGTCGCGCGTGCGCTGGCTCGTGATTATGACTTGACGGGCATTCCCGGCTTCTACCGCGATGCAGGGGAATGGCGGCTGAACTTCGGCGAGTGGACTTACGGGATCATCATTCCCGTGCGCGACACGCTGCACCGCATCCGCGCTCTGATGATTCGCCGCGATGATGTGAGCGGCAGCGGTAAATACATTTGGCTGAGTTCAAAAGATAAGCCACACGGCGCGTCACCCGGCGCACCGCCACACTTCGCCAACGTCGAAGCGGCGCGTGCATCCGGCGAGATCATCGTCAGTGAAGGCGCTTTGAAGTCTGACGTTATCGCGGAACTGACCGGGCAAGGCGTGTGTGGCATCGCCGGTGTCTCAACTTTCGGCGATGACTTTGCCGCGAAGCTGCGGCTCGCTATTCCCGAACTACGCCACGTCCATATCGCTTATGACAGTGACCTCTGGCAAAGCCCACAGGTGTTCGCTGCGCTCGAACGACTCGCCGCCCAACTCACGCGCGCCAACTTAAGTGTCCGCGTCCGCACTTGGTCTGAGGAGTTCAAAGGGTTGGACGATTACCTTGTCGCGCAACGCGGGCGAAGGGAGGCGGCATAATGCAATCCACAGCAACCGTTCATGACATGACTCTCGGTCATCTTTGCAAGAAGATAGCCCGCCATAATGCGCAAACCGGGGACGTACCGCGCGCCGAAGCATCGGAAATCTTTTCCGATATGGCAGACGGTATTCTTGCGCTCGACTTCGCGCTCTCCTTCGCCAAGTTCGACTACGACGCCCGGCAGCTCGTCCTCTCGGTCGTCGGTTTGTTAGGCAATGACTCGAAGCCACTCGCGATGTACGACGACGATCTCGCCGACCACCTTAAAAGCTCGGTGCGGACCGTCCGCCGCTGGCGCTCCGAATACGTCAAAGTTTCGCAGAAGGAAAACTTCGGCTTTATCGAAATCACCGAGGGCGAATATGACCGGGACAAGCAGAGGTATGCGCCGACGCGGTATCGCTTCGCCGAAGAGGGCAGGTTCTACGTCGAACGTGTCATCAACGAAGCCCGGCATACCGAAGAGTACGGACGAGACCGGCGCGGGGCAATCGAACGTGCAGCGCGCGAGCATTACGAGGACATTCCGAACGCGCCGCTATTGCGCCGAAAGACGAAGCCGAAGCAATCACAATCACTGAAGATCGAACGTGATTTCGAGAACGCCGGGAAGAGTCTCACCAAAGGGCGGAACGCGCTCGCCGAGTTATCAGAGCGTTCGCGCGCCGCGCTTCTCTCCGGCGCACAGGGCAGAGAACTCCACGCGCTTCTACTCAAACTGCAAGCGGATGTCGCCGAGATTTTGCAGGACTTCCCGCAAACCATTGATGAGGCAGATGTTGGGTATATGCCTGCCAAATTGGCAGGTATCCCCCCTACTGAAGAGACGGTCGAAAGTTCGGGCAATGAAGTGCGATCCGACGACGAAACTTCAGGCAGCGTATATTCTTCTCTTACGCTGCCTGAAGTTTCCGATGCGTTCTCGAAATATGACGAGCGGCTTAGAGTGAAGCCGAAATCAGCCGAACCAAAGGTACGCAGAGTCGAGCTTGAAATCGTCGCTGAACCGGCGAGTTCCATTGATTCACCCGTCTCAGACGACCAACTTGCCGCTTTTTTCCACCCTAAAAAAGCATCTGGTGACAGGTTGGCGGGTTTTGTCGCCACTAAAAAAGAGCCGGATGATTCGCCACCCGACGATCTGACCGTTGAACTAGACCCCGTTGAACTCGCCGAGCGTGTTGCGGTTCAAGCCGTCGCCTGTGGAATGGAATTCGACGACGAAGGGGAAATAACCTTTGTTCCACCCGACGTGCCGGACGATGTCTATGAGGCGGTGTGGCGCGTGCAGCCGCCAGTCTTGCGCAAACGACAGGAGCAACGCGAATGAGCATAAAAGCGAGCGAGATAGCGCCGCAACATCAACCCGGCAAGCCATTCAAGGAGAACGGCTATTACGAGCGACTCATAAAACTTCGAGCCGAGCAGCCGAAGAAGCGCCGACGGGCGATGCTTGAACCAGAGGAGTAATCTCACTCAAAACGAGAACGAGGAGACCGAAATGAGCACCGAACAGCAGAGCACCGAACAGCACGAAATTCACTATGACTGGCTGACACCTGAATCTCGGCAACGAGCGCAGGAACGAGCTGATTTCCGAATCATCACCGTCAAATCAATGGTTCCGCCTGCCGCCGAACATCTTAAATCGGGCACACGCTTCGACAACCGTGCCCCGCGTGTCTCACAGGTCGTCGCCCTCTGGGAGCGGCACGAAGCACACCCGAATGGTGAAGTCTTCATCGCGGGCGATCAACCTGTGCAGGTCGCACGCACGCCGCGCGTTCTTGAGAAGCTCATCACCGGCGAGCTGCTGCTTGTCGAGGATGCGGAAGAGCAGGCGACTGACGACTCAAAACAGAGTTGAGTCGAGCCGAAAATCTTTTACTTTCTTTTAGTAGTTTCCTTGACGTGCCTTGACGAAAAATGCCGCAAATCCAGCACTGGCTGTGACTTAGCATTATTGGAAGACGTGACCTGTCAAAGATGAAAGTGAAATCAACTTACCCATTACCCGATGCGGTGGAGCGGGAAGCACCGGTCACCCAGAAAGCCGCGGTCGCGAAAGTCTCGAAAAATTTGAGACTGCTAAAACGTCGGGCGGCGTGATGACAAACCTGTTGGACTGAGTTGGACGAAAAGGCATGACAGAAGAAAAGCAAACCAAGTTCAGTAAGCAGCATAAGCCCTTTGTGGTGCAGTGCAATGCGCGCTTCATGTCACCGTCCGAAGTCACTGAAGCTGTCCAACAAACTTTCGACCTCTCAATCACCCGTCAGATCGTCGAGGCTTACGACCCGACGAAAGTCACGGGCAAGAATTTAAGCGCTAATCTGAAGTCGCTTTACTACGAAACGCAGCGCGAGTTTATCTCGGACCTTGCGAGCATTGATGTTTCTCATCAAGCGTTTCGCCTCCGGCTGCTGAGCGAGGCGATACGCCAACTGAAAGCCAAGCCTCACCCTAACTGGATACTGATTGCGCAGTTGGCTGAGCAAGCTGCCAAAGAGCGCGGCGGGATGTTTACCAACAAACGCGAGATTTCAGGTCCCGATGGCGGCGCGATCCCCGTCTCCGTCGAAGATAAGCGAAGGGGCGTCGTCAAACTGATGCTCGACAAACTTTTGACCAAGGGAATCAGTGAGACAGAGGCGCGCGCTTCTCTTCTCGAAATGGGTGTAGATGAGCGAGACCTTACAGCCGTACAGATTAGTTGAGCCGGAACTGCTGCTCTACTTCGATTTGTTGCCGAATGAGGAACCCGGCGTCGCGCACCGCGTCAACAGGCTTCGGCACCTGCAAAGATTGCTGGAGCGCGCGCAGGAACGTGGCAACGACTACCTAGTGCTGGCGATCCTCGAACAAGCGGCAAAGCCTGAGTGGGAAAAGCGGTGTGCCGCTTAGTTGCCAAAGTAGATTGACTCAAAACGTTTTGAGTAGTGAGCGCCCGATCATCGTCAACGTTGCATTGCCTGCGCCGATCTTGAACTTCGGTGTGAAAGAAGCGACGCAGACCACACGACTAGCGGCGAGCACGCCGGAAGGACGGGCTGTGATCGTCAATGTGGTGCGGGCTGCTGATGAGCGCGGAGACTTGAGGTACTGATTATTAGAAGGCTGTCTAACGTCCGTTGAACCACACAATAGCTTGTGGTCGGACGCAAAAGATTTCACATCTCCAGACTGCCCGTTGAACCGCTGATTTTCGCCTTTCGTTCGCCACAAGATGTTGCGCCCGCCTGCTTCAACAGAAGTCGGCGGGCGTTATCGCGTCTTATAATTAGCCTTATGCTGTACCGGGCTTTGCCCGAATAATCGCGCTGTACTGAACCTTACCAGCGTGACTCGCGCATATCCCCAATTGGTTTCAGCAGCATATTGTAGAGCCGGTCAATCACCTTCTGTTCTTCACTGTTGTAATCAACGCCGGGGCTAACTTCCAATATCCGCGCCATCAATCTTTAATTCAAAACAACACGAGAAAGCAGGCGTAGGCTTTACAGCGCCCGCCCGCTTCCCCTGCTCTGCTTTGTTGAACCACTCAATTCCGTTTTGAGTGGCGCTGCTTTGCGCGTCGCGCTCTCGTCCTATCTTTCTCTTCTTGCGCCGCCAATTCGAGCTTCCGCCTTGTGCGGTCGTGCTCGGCTTTATAAGACTCTTCCTCGTCAACCACTTCAAGGAGCAGCAGCGGCTTCTAACACGCGAGTGATGTAGCCGGGCGAGTTCATGTCAATGCTGTTGGAAAGTTCCGTAAGCTCGTCGCCAACGGCGTTGAAGAGGCTCACAGGCGTCTCAGGATGATTGAGGACGGCTGATAGGTGCATGGCGAGTTCCTCCCTTGAACCGCGCTCGGCTTCGACGCTCAACATCCTCGAAACTGCAAGCAACTCAGCCAGACCACGCGCCGAGAAGTCCTCCGCCGCGTCATCCCACATTTTGATGCCTTTAATTTCCGATGCTTTAAGAAGCACATTCATCACCGCATCGGTGATGAAGTCGGGCATGTTCTCGACGGAGAACATATCAATGATGAATCGCGCCGCCGTCTCGTACCTGGTCTGCTCGGCGCTGATGTCGAGGATGGTCTCGCCGCGCTCCGCACGGATGACACACTCCTTCAGGTCAGGAGCATTGCTCTGAAGCGCGGCTGCTATCGCCTGCCGCGTCTCTAAATCGTAGCGTCGTTTATTGTTGATGATCGCTTGTGCTCGGTCGCGACTGGTCTTCGGCTTTCTCGATGCCATTAGCTCACCATCCTTTCGCGGCGGGTGTCGAGTTCGATGGCAACGCGCTCTAATTCGCTCGTCGCCGCGACGAGCGCGCGCGAGATGATGTCGAGCGTCTCAATGGTCAATTCCCCGCCATCGGCGAACTGGAGCGCAAGCCTGACGCGCTGGCGAGCCGTTTGTAGCCTGTCGGCAGTGGTCGGCGGGCGTGTCGCCGGTGGCTGTGTCGTGATAGGCTGAAGTCGTTGCATAGCATGGTTCCTTTCGGGGACTGTGAAGAGAGGCGCGGCGTGTATCAGACGCCGCGCCTCTTCGTGTTTTAGAAGTCGAGCGCCGCGCGGTCGGCGGCGAGCTGAATGTGGGCGGAGACGGCAGCCAGCGCGTGATAGCAAGCCTGCCCGCGCGCACCGGCTTTGCAGGTGCAGTGGGCGAACCGCTTCCCTTCCCTTTTCAAGCACACGACGTTGTAGCGAGCGCCGGTCTGTTTGTTCGTCACGTCGTATGAGCCGAAGCAGTTGATGCGGACGAACGGCTTGACCGTGCGCGCTTTGGTGATGGCGTTCTGGAGTGTGGCGGCTGAGGTGAGTTGGATCATCGTCGGTGTCTCCGTTTGGTGAATTGCTAACGTGATGAGATATTAGCACCCCTGCTAGGAACTGTCAAGCTAATTCTAGCGGCTATGCTAAAAATAGTTTGATTATTTTTCGGCAGGCGTGCTACCTTCTGCCACATGAGCGACAAGATTCTGACCGCAAAGCAGATCGCAGAACGCTATGGCGTCGCCGCTTCGACGGCGCGTGCGTGGTGTCTTAATGGAACGCTGCCGGGGGCTTCCCTGAAAGAAACCGAATTAGGGTCTTTTTGGGTTGTCCCGGAAAACAAGTTGACGAACTTCGTGCCTCCTAAACCGGGTCCAAAGCCAAAGGTGAAGAAAACTGCCGCGACGAACGGGCAAACTCCAAAGCGCGCGGCGAAGAAGGGCGGGAAGAAGTGATGTCAGTCGAAGGGATTCAATTCGTCACCGACACCGACGGGCAGCGCGTCGCCGTCGTGCTTGACCTCAAGCGATGGGGAGAAGTTTGGGAAGACATCTACGACAACGCTATCGCCGACGAGCGCGCCGGTGAAGAAAGCACATCGCTCGAAGACTTTGAAGCGGATTTACGCGCCGAAGGGCTACTGAATGAGTAGCACTGCTTATGCAGTCACAATTCTTCGTTCAGCGCAGAAGGAAATACGCTCGCTCGATGCAGTTGTGCGCGGACGTGTTCTTGTGGCAATCAGGTCACTCGCCACAGACCCGCGTCCTTCAGGTTGTCGCAAACTGGTTGGAGCGGAGAACCGTTGGCGCGTTCGTGTCAGCGACTACCGGGTGATTTACAGCGTTGACGATGCGGGGCGGATCGTGGAGGTCGTCGCCGTGCGCCACCGAAGCAAGGCTTATGAGTAAGGACGACGAACGGGCAAGCGACGAAGCGCGTGGTAAAGAAAGGCGGTAAGAAGTGACCCCTGAAGAATTAGAACGGGTGATGAACTTCATCATCAAGCGACAAGAGCGCACCGTCGAACAACAAGCGGAGCACGACGAACGCATTGCCCGTTTCGAGCGGTCGTACACTGCCATCGCAGAGTTACTCCAGCGCCACGACTCGCAACTCGTCGAGGTCACGACCGTCAGCAACGAGGCGCGCGGGACGATTGAGGATTTGGCACGAGTCGCCGCCCGTCACGATGCGTCCGACGTGCGCCACGATGAACAGATCGCCGAGATGCGGGAGAACATCAACAGTCTGACGCGCACCGTTGATCGCTATATCAACGCACGCGGCAACGGCTCGAACGGCAGCGGAGGCGCCGGCGCATGACCCGCTCACCCTCCACGTTTGAACTCGTCTTCGTCTGGGGGTCGCTCGCAGTTGTTTTCTTGTTTGTCTTGCTGACTCCGGTCATCGTCCACTTCCAGCGCAAGGCGAAGTTCAACGAGATCATGCGCATCGAGAAGCAGAAGCGCAGGAAGGACGCCAAGTAGCATGAAAACAATCGTCATAGCCAACCACAAAGGCGGCTGCGCCAAGACAACGACCGCACTCAATCTTTCTGTCGTGCTGGCTTCACAAGGCTCTCGCGTCCTTGCCGTTGACCTTGACCCGCAAGGCAACCTGTCCGTTGCTCTCGGCGCAAACCTCCAAGAACTCGAAGCCAACCGATGCACGGCACATCGGCTAATGATTGACCCACGCGGCGATGTGTCGGCGTACCTGATGCGCGCCCGCCCGCGTGTTGACCTCATCCCGGCGTGCCTCGACTTCGACGCCGAAACGCTCATCGAAGGACAGCCCGTCAACCGTGATCTGCTTCTCAAGAGCAAGCTGGCGACCGTCAAGAGCGGTTATGATTACTGCGTGATTGACACTCCCCCTTCCCTTCGTGCGCCGACCTTGAACGCACTGGCAATGTCGGACCTTACGATCATTCCAATCGAGTCAAGCATGTTCGCGCTCGTCGGGCTTACGCAGTTGATGCGTATGGTCTCAGCAGTGCGCAAGAGCCACGCTCCGCGCATGATGATCTTCGGACTTTCCACAATGTTCGTTGCACGGCAGACGGTAGACCGCGAGGTACGTTCGCAGATGGAAGGCATATTCAAGACAAACATTTTCGAGACGTGCATTCCACGCGCCGCTGCGGTCAACGCCGCGACGATGGCAGGTCGCTCAATATACGAAGCCGACCTTGCGTCGCCCGCCGCGCTCGCCTTCTTCAATTTTTCTAATGAAGTCCGTGAGAGGTTCGATCATGAAAAAGTCGGAATTGACGCGCTTGCGCCAAGAGAACATGGCGCGGGTACTCCAACCACCGCAGACGAAGAAGCCTGATAACTCAGACGAACTAGCGCGGCTCTTCGATGACGGCACGGAGTTGCCTAAATCTGTCAGCAGCGTGTCGCCACACGGCAGCCAGCCGGGTTCCGGCAGCCAGTCGGAAACAGCACCACCAGCCCGTCAAAACGACAGCCAGTCGGAATCCGACAGCCAGCCGCGACGCGACATGCAGCCCGCTAATCTAATTGCGAGCCTGCCAGAGACAAAAGGTCATCTGCGCCTCCCGAATGCCGTGCTTGACCATCTTCTACGCCTTCTCGATACCGACGAGCAGTCCATCTATGTACAGCTCTACCGGCTCTCATGGGGTTACGGTAAACCTACGTGTAAAGTCAGTTTGCCGACGCTTTCAGAGCGCACGAACACTAAGATGACGAGTCTCAAGGCTGCAATTAAGCGGCTTGAGTCGCGCGGACTCGTTGAGAAACAACATCTCGACCTCGGGTATGGAAAAGAGCAGGGAATCACTTATAGGGTGTCGTCACCCGACAGGCAGTCGGATTCCGGCTGGCAGTCATCTCGCGGCAGCCAGCCGGAATCCGACACCAATAAAGAACACACACTAAAAGACACACACAACACAGAGGGTGCGCGTGTGAGTTCAAGATATTCGCTTCAAGAATGCCGTAGGTATGCCGAGTCGCTGCGTGCTGATGGCATCACGAACCCCGGCGGTTACGCGACGAAGATTCACCGGAGTGGGGAAGCCGACGATCTTGTTGCTGCGTTTCTCTCACCGGCTGAAGCTGCGCCAACTGTTGATGTGAGTCAGTGCCCGGATTGTGGCGGCACGGGGTTTTGGGAGCCGGGCGGAGCAGGGAAGGGCGTTGCGAAGTGTAAGCATGAAAGGCTCCTCGAAACAAAATAATGGACGAACAAAGAGAACTCGACCTTAGACATTGCCGCGAATCTACGGAAGCACGTTAGGCAGGTGCTGGAGAGGCAATGACAAGCAATCCATGATTATCGAACCCCAGATTGTTAGCATTACCGAACAAGCGGTCGAGGCGCAGACAGACCCTTACTCATTCAGTTTCACCGTAAGCGGGAGCGTGCATCAAGGCATGATCGCGCGAGGCGTCAGTACCAGAAGGATTACCAACGCATTTCATGCGTTGTTTGTGAAGGTCACTAACAGCGACGGAACACCGTTCAACGAGCAAGCCAGCAGGTTTTCTGTAGCCGGGCTAGAAACCGACTCGATAGACGAAGCCGACCTCGCGCTGCTTTCCGACCGGATCAAAAAAGCTCTGCCCGAGTTCATCTTGTACGAGAGTTCGCAGTTTATAGAGAGCATCACGGAGCATTTCAAGTTGGAGCGAGAAGCCGACGGACCTCCGGGACCACGTCCTGCCAAAAGGAAGATTGATTCCCGACGACGCATCATTCAGCAACATTTGGAGTATACGGAAGAGCTACTCAACGTCTTACTCGATGCGCCTCCCACTATCAAGAAAAACAAGCGGGGATTATGGACGAAAGCTGAACTTTCTCGTGCTGTATGGGAAAGCACAAATGCACTTCCGCAAAAGGAATGGACTTTCCCGAAAGTAGCCGAGATGATGAAACAGCGCGATCCAGACCGCGCACCTGCCTCCGGCGAAGCTTTACGAAAACTCTGTAATCGCTATGAAGTGAAAGCGGATGGTATCAGAAGGCGTGATGGAAAGCGTAAGAAACGAGAAGAAGCGGACATAAAATAGTGTCCGCTTCTTGGTTGAATGTCAGCGAAAAGCGGATTTAGCGGACATAAAACAGTGTCCGCTTCTCGTAAATAGGACTTGCACTGATGAGGATTGTGTTTATACTCTTACTATGTTGTGACCTGTAAATAAACGAAGAGCCTGCCCCGCTGATGAATTCCTAAGTCCAGAAGCGAAACAGGCTCTGTCACTCAAACCTTTGCAGGCAAGAACGCCGATTGACGACGATCTCTCGGTGCAAGGCTTTCGTGTAACCAGATGGTCTGCGCGACCACCCGACTGTTTTTGGATTGTATATGTGGCAATCCTCCGTAAGCAACAGAGAAAACCTTTGGAGGCAATTATGAGAGAAAGCGAATTTCTGAATGACGAAGCCGCCGCCAAAATCTTGGGCGTGTCTCCAGCTACCGTGAAGCGTTGGCGGCTGGCAGGATTATTGAGCTACATCAGGCTCGGTCCGAGGAAAGTAGGAATCACCAAAAGCCATATTGCGCACTTCATCGCACGCAACGAGAAACGTGCTCTCGCCGAGGCAGCGTAATGACCTCCGGTCCTCCTTGCCAAGCCTTTTCTGCGCTCATCGCTTCGGTGGTGAGTGCGCCCCATAAACGAACGGCGCGCGTCGTTCAAGGCTACAAAACAAAACCGCCCCGGCGATGAACCGGAGCGGCTTCTTAATCCTCTGTTTGGACGGCAGAGGCGGACATCATCGAAAGGACGGTTCACATGACCCAGAAAGAATACCACAGCCACCAATCCTTTCAAGCCTTTTCCCCGACAACCTACCGCGCGCCGCTTGTGCGCGTCTCCCGTAAAAGACCATGCCCCGTGTGCGGTCGCACCGATTGGTGCAGCGTTCGTGCTGATGAATCGGCGTGCATCTGTATGCGCCGACCTTCAGATCGTCCGACGCGCAACGGTGGCTTCTTACACGTTTTCAGCTTCGATGAAACACCGCCCGCGCCGCGTCCGCAACCTATCATCACGCAACCGACGACGCCGGAACGCGCGCCCGTTACTCGCCTTGATCCTGTCTATACAGACCTTCGGCGACTTCACCTTGTTCTATCTAAGCAGCACCGCGAAGAAAAGCTAAACAGGCGCGGGTTATCAGATTCGGCAATCGAAGTGAACGGCTATCGCAGCACTCCGACGCAAGGTTATGCGGCAAACGTCGCGCGTGCGCTGGCTCGTGATTATGACTTGACGGGCATTCCCGGCTTCTACCGCGATGCAGGGGAATGGCGGCTGAACTTCGGCGAGTGGACTTACGGGATCATCATTCCCGTGCGCGACACGCTGCACCGCATCCGCGCTCTGATGATTCGCCGCGATGATGTGAGCGGCAGCGGTAAATACATTTGGCTGAGTTCAAAAGATAAGCCACACGGCGCGTCACCCGGCGCACCGCCACACTTCGCCAACGTCGAAGCGGCGCGTGCATCCGGCGAGATCATCGTCAGTGAAGGCGCTTTGAAGTCTGACGTTATCGCGGAACTGACCGGGCAAGGCGTGTGTGGCATCGCCGGTGTAACTAACTTCACGGAAACCTTCGGCGCTGACCTTCGGCGCGCTTTGCCGGAACTGAAGCGCGCAGTTGTCGCCTTCGATGCGGACTTTCGCACGAACGAGAACGTCAGGCGCGGGCTAGATCGTCTTATTCGCAATCTTCAAAGCAGCGGCTTGAAGGTGTCTGTTCGGGTGTGGCAATCGGCGCTCGGCAAAGGCTTCGATGATGCGCTCGTCGCGCTGAAGGGAGCGGCATAATGGGCGCACAAGCAGACGCAAGACCACACTTCGTTGATTTATCTGCACGCGGCTTCAACCGGAAATATGACCCGAACCGCCCGATGTTCGCCGTCAACCATGATGAATCAATCCGCAACGTCATACCTTTACGAACCGATAACCTCGAAGCCGACGGCGCGGCATTTAGTTGCGCGCTCGATTGGTTGATGACGTGTGCCGGGTACTCGGAAGCGCCGCGTTCATTCGTGCGGGCTGTGATCGGAGCTATCCGACGAGATGAGGACGGACGCGGGGCGCGCATGGCGATTACCGATGAACGCCTTGCTGAATTGATGAACTGTTCGACAAAGACGGTGCAGCGGCAGCGGAAGCTTTACTTAGAGCAAGAGCGGGGAAGCGATAAGGTAAAGGGGACTAACTTTTCAATCCTCGCCGTGATCGAAGGCGAGTTTGACCACAACACGCAAAAGCACGCGCCGACCATTTACGAGTTTCTAATCGGCAGACAAGTCTCGCAGACGGTTGAACGGGCGCGCACCTCGCCGGAGTGGAAGCGCGACCAGCTCAAGGCGATGCACGAAGCCGCGCTTGAAGTATTCGATGATATTGACGAGGCGCCGCCAGCGCAGACGACGCGACCAAAACGCATACTCTCAGCCGAAGCAGAAGCGCAGAAGATACGCAAAACGATGGTCGCACTTGCCAGGCGACTAGGGGAGCAAACACGCAAGATCAAAGACGCCGGGAGCGTGGCGAAGCTACGACTTGACGAACTGCACGGAGACATAGACGAAGCGATGCTTTCCGGCGATTTACGTCAAGTGTTTGTAAATAAAGACTTTGACCCCCCTACTGGACAAAATGTCCACCAGCCCCCCCCGCCCGAGCCTGTCCACATACCGGAAGAAAGAATGTGGACAGCACCACACCACGAAACACCGACGCAAAACGACATTGGCGAGCAGAGCATTCCGGTTGATGAGCCTGAATACTTCGCTGATGCGCCGCCGATAGTAAAAGAATGGTGCGAATCTCCAGAAATGGAAAAAAGCACCAAAGTCGCCTTTTCAGAAGAATCCTTCACGCCGCCCGCTGAACTGACCATCGAACTTGACCCCGTTGAACTCGCCGAGCGCGCGGCGATTCAAGCCGAAGCACTTGGAATCGAGTTTGACGACGAAGGGGAAATAACCTTTGTTTCGCCGGGTGTGCCGGATGATGTTTATGAAGCGGTATGGCAGATGCGCCCAGTTAAAAAAGAAGTGGAGATGAATGAATGACGGAAACGAGGGGAACAATGAACGCTATAGAGATTATCGAACAACAGCTTGATGGACTGCTTTCAAAACGCGCTCAGCTTCACGAGCAGTTAACACAAGCACAGACCGCGCTCGCAAGCGCACAGCAGCAATTGATAACTGACCCCGGCGCGAGCAACGTGGACGCGCTTGCGAGCGCACAGTCGCGCGCCGCGGCACTATCTCAGGCACTCGATACGCTTGATACGCAGATCATTGAGGAACGCGCGGCGATAGAGGCGGCGACACTGGCGGCAGTCACAAACGCTCGACGCGCGCGCATCGCTGAGATTTCCAACGAGCGTGAGCATTGCGTCGAAGATTACAACCGAGCAGTGGCACTCGCCGACGAGCTACTGCGCGAACCTCTCCGGTTGATGCACGACGCAGCGCAGCATCGCGCAGCGCTTGCGCGGGAAGCCGCGCCACTCCTCGCTGCGGAGAACATCACCGCCAGCGGGCATCCGGCGGTTGAATTCACGTTCAAGCCTGCGGAGACACCCCTCGCCCCCGCTGTTCGTCTCGCCTATGAAATACTCGATCAGCAATCGGGATACGTCGCCGCGAAGCGTATTGAGATTGAGCGCGAGGCGAAGCGTGTTGTGCCGCCCGCGCGACAGGAACCCGCGCCGCAAACGGTCGAGTGGGTTACTAATCGGGTGCAAGGATAATTAAACGATGATAACTAACAACGTGACTTTGAGCAGCGCACCGCAACCACGCTACGAAGTGCGGTTCAACTCGACGAACTTCGAGGAAGAAGTTAATTCTTCAGGCAAAACGATTGGTTTGCAGGAAGTCTGGCAAGAGCTAGATGGTGGTTGGTGGCTTGGCGCGCATCTGGTGCGCGATGACACCGGCGTTTACGTCCGCAAGGCGTTCGCGCGGCGCGGACTTCGCGCGGATGGCTCCTTTGAGCAGCACATCTCCGTCGGCACGTTTGAAGTCGCTGCAATCGAGGATTCGACAACCGCGAAATCTTCCGCACCGAAGTTAGACACTGCCGAAGTTGGAGCCACGAAGAGCACGGTGGATGAGTACCTCACTGCGCAGTACGGGTGGGCTACTAAGAAAAGCGGCTGATAACGAAGCAAGAAAAACGGTAGCTCGATTACAGGTAATTCCAGATGATAGGACACGGCGAAAAACTGACACGCAAGCACGAGCAAGCGATTGCCGCGCTCCTTAGCACGCCATCCATACCGGCAGCAGCAAAGGTTGTCGGCATCGGCGAGGCGACGTTATGGCGCTGGTTGCAACTCCCCGACTTCCAAGCCGCATACCGCGCCGCACGTCGCCAAGTGGTCGAGCGCGCCGTGTCGGAACTGCAAGCGGCGACGGGTGAGGCGGTCGAAGCCTTGAAGCGCAACCTGCATTGCGAGAACCCAGCCGTCGAGATACGCGCGGCGCAGATCATCCTTGAGCAAGCCGTTCGTGGCATCGAGTTGATTGACTTGCAAGAGCGCGTTGAACGCCTTGAAAGCCTGCTAGATGGGCAGGAGAAAGGGAAGGGTAAGGAGTGGGCTTGAACGACAGGCTGAAACGAATGGAGTTGGCGACGTGTGCGAACGAGACATGCTGGCTGTGTGAGGTCACGCACGTCATGGGAACGGCTTTTGACCACGCGCTCAAGCGGCACGGCATTGACTGTGCGGCACTTCCGCGAGACTTGGAAGAATTCGCGTGTGGCGAGTGCGGCAGACGTTACCTTGAGAATGTTTACGGCAGAGACGCAGACACACGGCGCGAGTTGCGGGAATTGAGCGAAGATTATAACCGCTGCCTTGTCGCGCGGACTGCTATCCCAGACGAACTTTCGCAACGATTGAAAGAACTAGAGGATCGCCTCTCGAAGTGTTTTCTTGCGCTTCATGGCGCGGCATACACGGAAGCACTCGAAGCTGCCGATGAAGCTGCCGATGAAGCAATGCACCAGTGGTTTAACGAACACGAAGCGGAATCGGGTGCGGCTTTGAACCGTGCGCCGCTTGTGCAACGAAGGGGACTAGCAGCATGAATTTAGAAACGAGAGTGAGTAAGTTGGAAGCGGTGATAGACGACACGCATCTGTGGGACTTAACGCTGTTGACGGATGCGGAGTTAATCAGCTTGGAAGCGGTTCTATGCCAAGTTGCAACTACCGGCAAAGATGCCAGCGCGCTTATGACGCCGGAGTTGGTGGCTGCATTGAATAGGGCGAAGCGATGAATCTACAAACGAGACTCGACAAGCTAGAAGGGATGATCGGCGTGGGTAGCGGCGGTGAGTGCGAATGCACGAGGTTTGAGAACGTCCGCGTCATCCTGCCCGACAACGGCAGAGGCGACGTGCCGTCCGAAAGGTGTGAGCGGTGCGAGGCGTGCGGACGTGAGCGACCGACAATCAGAGTCGTTTACGCCGAGAGTTCGTCCGCGTGACGATTCCGCTTCTCGCACGATGATCTGGTGCTGGCGGTCGCGCTCGCACTGTGGGCGGGAACATATACGAGCGTGCGGGTTACGGACGAAGAACGGGAGTTTGCCCGCGCGATGGGGGCGCGGTGGTGAAAAGTGGAGTTTTTGCCGAGATGTAAAGAGCCTTCGAGCAGGCACAAATCTTGCGGTCGGACGCAAAAGATTTCACATCTCCAGACTGCCCCTTGAACCACCCATTTTCGCCTATCGTTCGCCGCAAGATGATGTGGTTGAGGTCTGAAATGTGTGCCCGTTTTCATTATCACGGCTGATAACAGACATTGTGTTTCCTGCTCTGCCCCGCTAGACATGGAACCGCTCATTACAGTCAAATACGGCAGCACTTTCGCACTCCGTAAGCTATGGCAATCACTAACGAGGCGTCCTTCGCTTCATTAGCCTTGATACTTGTAACGGTCGCACCATTGCATTATGCACCATGAGCGATTACACATGTCCCGTAAGAATCTTTGTGATTAGGTAGTGCAACTCAGATTGATGCGATTTCTGTGTCTGGTATATTGAGCCGCTTTGACAAATGCTCCGACCCTGATTCCGCCACGTCGAAGTCTCCTTGCCTGGTGACTCGCTGTTAGGATGGAGGTTCTCTAGATGACTGATGAAACCGGCAAACCAACCCGGGACGATGCAACACAAGAATTCCTACAGGCTTCTGAGATACGCTACCGGCGGCTCTTCGAGTCATCCTGCGAGGGTATCCTCATCCTCGATGCGGAGACCGGGCGCATCGCCGACGTAAATTCATTTCTGTGCAAGTTGTTGGGCTATCCGAAAGCAGAGTTTTTGGGAAAGGAACTGTGGGAAATCGGTTTGTTCAAGGATAAGGATGAAAGCCAAGCAGCGTTTCGAGAGTTGCAGGAGAAAGGCTATATCCGTTACGAAGATTTACCACTTCAGACTAAGGGGGGCGAGCGCCGGGAAGTCGAGTTCATCAGTAACGTCTATCAGGAAGACAGGCACAAAGTCATTCAATGCAACATTCGAGACATCACCGAACGCAAGCAAATCGAGCAAACTAAACTCCTTTTGGCGGCGATAGTGGAGTCGTCGGAAGATTCGATCGTCACCATTGATTTTGATAGGACTATCACCAGTTGGAACAGAGCAGCAGAACGGCTGTACGGCTATACGGCTCATGAAGCGATTGGCAAGCCTCTGACTATGCTCACGCTCACCAAAGACTTGGAAGAGGTGCTGAGTAATGTCGATAAGGTCAAGCACGGAGAGGCAGTCGAGCCTTTCGAGACTGTGAGGGTACAAAAGGACGGGCAGCGCATCCATCTAGCGGTGGTGATGTCGCCCGTTAAAGATGCGGCGGGACGGGTTTTCAGCATCTCTACCATTGCGCGTGACATCACGGGGCGCAAGCGAGCCGAAGCCGAAAAAGAGCAGTTATATGCCAGAGAACACGTGGTGCGGCTCGAAGCCGAAGCCGCTAATCAACTCAAGGATGAATTTCTCGCTACGCTCTCACACGAACTCCGCACACCGCTGACTTCGATTGTCGGGTGGGCGGAGTTGTTAGGGAGTTCCAGACTCGACCCGGTGGCTTCCTTACACTCCATCGAAGTCATCCGGCGTAATGCGCGTATGCAAGTGCAGATGGTTGACGATCTGCTCGATGTCTCGCGCATCATTACCGGCAAGTTGCGCCTGAACGTGCAACCCGTTGACCTCGGCATCAGCATCATCGCGGCGGTTGACGGACTGCGTTTGGCGGCGGAAGCCAGAGAGATACGTTTACAGTTGCAACTTGATTCTCCGGCGGGGCAAGTCTCAGGCGACCCCGACCGGCTGCAACAGGTGGCGTGGAATCTCGTCTCGAATGCCATCAAGTTCACGCCGAAAGGCGGGTGCGTGATGGTTCGTCTTGAGCGCGTCGAATCACACATCGAGATTACCGTGAGCGACACCGGCAAAGGCATCGCGCCGGAGTTCCTGCCGCATGTCTTCGACCGCTTCCGGCAAGCTGATGCGACGAGCACGCGGGCATTCGGCGGGCTAGGGTTAGGTTTAGCGATTGTCCGTCAGTTAGTCGAGCTACACGGCGGGACGGTGCGGGTTGAGAGCGCGGGCGTTGGGCAAGGCGCTTCCTTCACCGTCAATCTGCCGCTCGCGGCGGTGCGCGGTGCGACAGGTGAGTTGGAAGATGTGCGTCCGCAGACAGCCGCGTTGTCTGAGTTCGAGTTTACGTCACAGCTTGAGGGTGTCCGTGTGCTGGTCGTTGACGATGAAGCGGACACATGCGAGTTGCTGCAAATTATACTCGAAGGCTGCGGGGCGGTGGTGAAAACTGCAAGTTCAGCCGCCGCCGCTCTGGAAGCGGTAGCGGAGGAAGTGTTCGACGTGCTGATTAGCGACATCGGGATGCCGGATGAAGATGGCTATTCTCTGATTGCTAAAGTGCGCGCGCTTGGCAAGGAGCGAGGTGGCAAGGTTCCGGCGGCGGCACTGACAGCTTACGCGGGCGAGGAAAACCGCATCCGTGTGCTTCAGTCAGGATTCCAGATACATGTGCCGAAGCCGATCAGTCCGAGCGAGTTGGTCGCCGTTGTCGCCAACCTCGCCAACCTCAGCGGACAGAGTTAGACGTGCATGTCCAGTAATCATTGCTAAATCTTAAGTAAGATAACAGTCATTATGGCTTTTGCCCCTTGCTGGAGCATGACGAACTGACGGAAATGTGCCACCTAAAAAAGGGCGCGTCTTGCTCACGGACGCGCCGACTTGCCGTTTGCGGTTGTAGAAACTTACACGGCGCAGTGTAGCAGCGCATCGAGTTCAATCGAGGCGACTTCTAAATCGCTATTAGCGGCGATTAGAGCGCGTGAAATCTCATCAAGGGCGAAGGTCGCTTCGCCCTCGTCGGCGCGTCTGAGGGCGCTCTGGACGCGGGCGTGGGAATTACTGTAATCGCTCGCGGTCTCTCTCGCACTGTGGATTGCTAAGAACGGGCAAGACACCACGGTTTATGTGTTCAGATAATAAAAGACTCAGATGGTTCCACTTCCCGCCAAGTAGCGGAGCAGCATAACGCCCGGCATCACCCGCCGCGCATTCAACGCATCAAGCATGGCGTCTTGCGGATGAAAGCCCCGCTATTCGCGGTCGGGTGCATGCCGGGCGTTAGATGCGACCGATGTAAGCATTACCATCCTTTATGCTCTTTAACCTTGATGCCCGGCATATACGCATGTAGCTCTTCGGGCAGTAACGATTCATCCAAGAACCACGCCCTATCTTCATGACTGATTGATGCCAACCAACCTACATCACCCATAGAATAAAATGCCAAGTCTTCGGGAAGCTGTGGCTGCAACCAAGAATAGAGGCTACCTGCCACGTACAATAACTTTACGGATTCATCTGATACCCGATAGCGTCGCACGATGGCTTCGTGACCGAGCAACTTTGTACCAAGCCATTCATCTGTCCTGACATTGGAGAGTCGAAAGGGCTTGAGAGGTCGTGTCAAATGTTGTGGAAAAAGATTTAGCGCATCCTTACTCTGTGTTTCGTTTTACCTCACGCTGCCAAGACACTTTGATTGGTCATCTGGCTTGGCAAGCTGATGTATCGCAACTTCTCGGCATGGCTCAAGCGTTGCAAACTCCTCTCCGTGCGCTTCACAATCTGAAAGATTAGATAGACGGCAGAGCGTGCCGAGCGTAACCGCTTCATCGCATTGGTTCTGAGTGCGTATTCCGGCGAACATGACCAGTGATTCCGGAGGCGTGATCACCGTTTCCGCGATCATGCGACGCACACACACAATGCTGTATTTATTTCATCAGCAATTCTTTACGGCTTTTTCTTAATCTGAAAAGCTGGTCACGCCTTCATCGGAAACACTGATCACGCGAGCGCGGAATATGCACTGAGTCTGACGGAGGCAAACACCGACTCGATGACGTTTGTCGTTCGGAGGTGTTTGTGATGCTCTGCCGGGAAATCAAAGAACGTCAGCATCCGGTCTAAATCATCCATCAAACACTCTGCCGCTTTGTCGTACAGCCCACGCCAACTCTTCACCAAGGCGAGGACTTTGACCCGCGCTTCTTCTCTCGTGCGTGAGAGGTAAATGGCTCGCAAACTCTGCGCCGCTTCCCCACGCTCTGGGTGTGGCAGCTTGTCCAAAATGTTCCTCATTTTGTGCACCCAACATCGCTGTTGTTTCGTCTGCCGCCACACTTCACCTGCCGCTGCCCAAAACCCTAACCCTCCGTCGCCTATCGCTAATGCCGGCTCATTCATCCCGCGTGCTTTTAAGTTTCGCAGCACCGCCAGCCAACTTTCTTTCGATTCCCGATACCCCTCTTCGAGTCCCAGCAGATGCTTCTTGCCCGTGACATCGGCTCCCATTACGACCAGTAAACACGCTCTTTCATCCGCAATCCCGGCTTTGATGTAGATGCCGTCAACCCACACATAAACTATCGGCAAGTTCGCCAAGCTGCTTTGTGTCCAGTCCCCATACTCAGCTTTGAACCGGGCATTGAGCCGTGAAATCGTGGACGGCGACAGTGCTGCCTCGGCACCCATCAAAGACCTCAACGCCGGTTCAAAGTCACGGGTCGCCAAACCTTCGATAAAGAGTTGCGGAAAGACCTGCGCCAGCGTCTTAGAACGTCGTTGATAGGGCTTGATGAGCTGTGACTCGAACTCCGCTTGTCCCGCTGGCACATCCGAGACGCGCGGCGTCTTGACTTTGATCGTCCCGCTCCCAATCGTTAGCTTGCGCTCTTTCGCGTGTCCGTTGCGGTAACCGCGAAACTCCGCCTCCGACTCGCTTCGCTGGTGACGCGCACGCTCTAAATACTCACACACTTCTTGTTCGAGCGCGGCTTGGAGCATCACTTTCGCCCCACGTCGCACTAAGGCTTCTATCGGGTCAGCTTCTGTCGCAGAGACACTAAACATCCGTTCGTTGTAGACTTCATTCATAGCGTATCCTCTTTCTGTCGGCTGCTAACCGACGGTTGTTTTGTTTAAGTTCAAACAAGGATACGCTATCTCTATTTTCAGAGCCTCATCTTATTTCCACAACTTTTGATACTAACTCAGGGCTTGAGCGCATGCTTTATCTCATAGGCTGACTGCTCGAACTTAAATTGCTCCCTCCACACCAAAGAGAAGGACTCACATCGAGCAGCGGCGAAATTGAGCAGGTCAATGTAGGTCTGCCCTTTCGGTTCAGCCACAATATCGAATTTTGGTTTCATAAGACACAACGAGCATCTAACGCTGGAGCTAAGGTGCGACATAAGAGCGAAGCGATTATGGAGTCACCTTCAGCGACTTGTTCGGCGGCGGGTCGGATGGAGAACGCAACAAACACCTTTATCTCCCACGCTAAAACGCAGCCTCATTGTGAGCGATACCGAAATGCTGCGATCATTTCAAAGATGAATAGAAAAAGTACAAGCCAAGACTGAACTGGCGGAAAGGCACGTAAAGAATTGATGGCAAACATCGTCGAGGCGAAGATAAGACCAACAACATTCGCAATGTGACAAAGCAATCTGACGCTGCGTTCTGCGCTCGCGCTTTTCATCAATATGAAGTTGAAGAAACTGATGAAGACCATCACTAGCCCGCCACTGACGAACCACAGCGCGCTTTCTGTCAGACCTTTGAATAAGAAGGGAGTTACACTGACATGGACAATGCCCAGAGCGAGGATTAAGAATGTACCAATCTTGTATAAGGTTTTCATTAACGTTTGACAGTTCCAAAAACTCACCCTCGTTACTCTTATAGAGCGATAGCCGCCGAACGCTGGACTTTGTATGTTGACGGAAGGTGGCTAGAGCCGCAAGCTTTGGCCGCATATGGCACCGGAGAAGCCGTGCTGGACTTTTGACCAACGAAGAGTCAGTAGCTGAGATCAAGCTCCCGGTGCTTCACCTTTTGCGCGCGCCACCAGAGACCGCACAGTATCCGAAGCCGCTCCATGCGCGAGATGAGCTTGCATCAACAAGGTTGGTCTGTGCGCCGCAAAGTCACACCAGCAAGAAGGAGCAACGCTGATGATGTTACCCGCACTTGGCATCGATGTCGCGAAGCTAAAGTTCGACGTTTGTCTTATCAACACAGCAGGCAAGCTCAAGCACAAAGTCTTCCCGAACACTGCGACTGGCTTCGCACAACTCGCCGCATGGCTGGTCAAACAGAACGTCGAGCAGGTTCACGCCTGCATGGAAGCTACGGGCACATATGGCGAGAAACTCGCGTACCATCTGCACGCAACGGGTCATCGGGTGAGTGTCATCAACCCGGCGGCTGTTAAAGCCTTCGCCGCTTCTCGGCTCTCACGCACCAAGACTGACAAGGTAGATGCCGAACTCATCGCCCGCTTCTGCCACGCACAGCAACCGTTGGTATGGACGCCGCCAGCTGTGGAAGTGCGCGAACTACAAGCACTTGTGCGCCGCTTGGAAGCGCTCGTCGAGATGCGCGGGATGGAGTCAAACCGCTTGGAGGCACTCACCTCGACGCCCATCGTCAAAGCGTCAGTTGAAGAACACATCGCGTACCTCGATGGGCAGATCAAAAGCACCGAAGCACTCATCCGCGAACACATCAACACGCATCCCGGCTTGCGCCAGCAGAGCGAGTTGCTCGATTCGATACCGGGCGTCGGAGCGACTACCGCCGCCGTGATCTTAGCCGAAGTCGCCGACATCACGCAGTATCGAAGCGCGCGGCAAGTCGCGGCTTATGCAGGGCTGGTGCCGCGTGAGCGACGCAGTGGCAGTAGTGTGCGCGGGCGCCCGCAGTTGTCGAAGATCGGCAACGCGCGGCTGAGACGTGCGCTCTACTTCCCGGCGATTACGGCACTGCGATGTAGCGAGTTCTTCAAGGTGTGGGCGGCGGGGTTGCGCGAGCGGGGCAAGTGCAAGATGAGTGTGATCGGAGCGACGATGCGTAAGCTCATTCATCTCGCTTACGGAGTCTTGAAGACTGGCAAGCCGTTCGACCCGGAGTGGATGCAGAGGACGGAAACCGCTTGACTCGCAACACAGTATCTCAGCGGCTCTTTGCCCCGCGCACCTTGATTGATGAAACGTCGCGGGCAAAGAGTCCGCTGCAAGGACTTGTTAGACATGTTGTAGCAGGCTAAAAGCTCTCTACTGATGCACGCTCCTTTGATAAAACTGTTTCTAAGTCAGGATCGGTAAGAAAACGTTGAAAAATTCGGAAATTGTAAAACCTCAATTCACTAAGACCTCCATGCCAATTGTCTTGCCACCCACCTACATTAAATTGCAAATTAGGAAGTGCCAAAGGAAAATGGCTTGCTGGAATTTCTCGGTTTTCGCTATGGACATGACCTGCATCAATTGAAAAAGATAGTTTTCGGCTTCCTTTATGCCATCTCACAGCAAACAGCCTCCAACCTAACAAATTATGTGCCGACCTAAATGAGATTCGAGTAGTGTTTTGAGCATCGTCACCGTTGATTATGAAGCGCCACTCCGCAGACTTAGCCTCAATCCCAAGAAAGAAAGCGTTAGGGTAATCGCTTTTGTCAGCTAAGTTGGACGTGTAGGAAAATAAATATCTGTTGTTATGCGAATTGAAGAACTCCTCTGTAATCTCTACCCAAAATAAGATAGTAAATCTTTCCCATTGAAGGAAAACTGGAGGGGTTTTAACCTTCTTGTTTTGATGGTCGATTTTGATTGGTTCAGACTCGAATCCATTAAAATGGGGTTTGTCGGGAATCGATTTGGTAGGCAAGGGAGGTGCTTTTACAGCTTTACTGTTTTTGCTGTTCTCAAGCTGCTTGCTAATGCGAGAGACCTTCAAGCTAATCCAAATACCCCAACCTACAACAGTCAGGACTAAACCTGAGGCGAACACATAGAGCGCAGTTATGTAGTCGCTTTTTATGGAAATTACCGCTCCAACCAGAGTGGCTACAAACCCTATGAGAGTTATAGCTGTTTTGTTCATCGAATCTCTCACTAAAACAAGAAATGTCTAACGCCCGGCATCACCCGCCGCGCATTCAACGAATCAAGCACGGCGTCTTGCGGATGAGAGCCGCGCTATTCGCGGTCGGGTGCATGCCGTTGTTAGACAGCGGGTTCAAAGAAATCACGCTGACCTAAGCAAACATTCAACGTTCAAGAATATACCGACCATCGAAAGGCTCAAGCTCAAAATATGCCAATTTGCCAGCGATGCAAGAAATCAATGTGCCGCCATCCCCACCGACCGTTTCCATTAACGCTTCAGATAAAGACATCTCTCGATTATCAAGAGAGGAATCAGCCGACATCACATGGCACATTTCAGGCGCACCCTTCGATTTTAGCAACTTCTCAATAGCTTGGGCAGATTGCTGATTTGGAGGAAGTAATTTAGCAAACCGCGCATCTAAATCATGGCAATGATAAAAGCGCTCAAGCAATTTCTTCCTACCACGTTTAGATTTAAGCAACGACAAATAACGCTCGTTTCTTCCTGACAGGATGAAGGAGCGCGCAAATAGTTCTTCGTGAATGTTCAAGTCGCCCACAGACATTTTCGCAATCTTCGATTCACATAAGCTGTCTAACGCCGGAGCTGAGGGGCGGCGCGCACGACGTGATAACCACGCAAGCCTTGCGATGAGAAGCACGCTAATTCGCCGTCCCCTCCAGCGACTTGTTGGGCTGTCGCTCAGACTACGCCGCTTGTGTTTAGCCTTATTCCACACCAAGGGCAATTGCTGATTACCATACCCGTCACTTCATCAATGATGATAGAGAACAATCCATGCTTCAAATCTATGCAACGGTCATCTTTGCTATTAGAGAAATACGCCAAGTGCAAGCACGGATACTCGTGATAATCAACAACGTCCTTTATATCCAAGTACCACAAAAGGCTGGTGGCGCAATCATCACAGGTTGAAGCATGTCTGAGCAGCGATTGGTGAAAAGCATCTACGGGAATGAATTTCGACCAATCATCGGTGGCACTAGCGTCAGCATAAGCCTCAAAATCTTCAACATCTTTGAAGTAACGTGACAAACTATTCTCGAACTCACGACACTTCATCATGGTTTTCTCTTTTTCCACCTTTCCTTCACGCGTGATTCCGCGACGCCCAACGCGTGTTATGCAGAAACATTCTGCATAACACGCTGAGGAGGAGTATTATATTGAATTGTTCTGCATAATCACACTATCTAACACCATTCAATATACCGCTCACGATGGTTCCACCTTTGGCGTGGTAGAAGTGGTTGAGTTCCGCGCGTAACCGTTATTGCTGATTCGACGTGTAGCGGTTTAGCCGCCCGCATGGTTGGATTGAAACACCGTGCCGCTTGATGTTGAGCGCGCGGCGCAGAACCTAAGTTAGCGGGGCAAGTCTGTTTTCAGCCACCACACCAACCACATTGCGTGCCACAAAGGGGAACCGAGCGCCCGACCAACACCTTCCGGCGACAGTGGTACTATACCAACGACTGCCTCTCAAATGTCCCCCTACGAGACCGGCGTGTATAGTACCACCACACACCAAACCACCCTCCGAAATCAAAGTGATACTATACTGCGTATGCCGATGTGTAGTACCACTTTGCAACACCCTTCGGAACCACCAAAACGGCGCGAAAGGGGGGGCTGCAAGAGGTAAACCGCGTCGAACAGCTAAGCCCTCTGTTTTGTGCGTTTACAGGCTTTATTTTGCTTAACTTTTTGATTTTTACTTTTAGCAGGTCTGTAAACTATTGATTTTACTGCATTTGTATCCACGTTTCACTTAATTTCCCCACTACCGGATAATTCGGACAAATGTCTAAAAAATCCGAAAGTCACCTTTTCTGAAGAATCCTTTTCGCCGCCGATTGAGGTGCTCCCCAATGTCTAGACCACAAAACGGTCAAATTAAGGTGGTCTCCGCTGCTGGTTTCAAGCTTTGCCGATAGACCGCTTCCGGCGTTTTGTAACCAAGCGATTGATGCAATCTCTCACGGTTGTAGAATTCAAAGTAATCCTTCAAACCCTGCCTTGCTTCTGTGACATTCCCGTAGTCTTTCAAATACACTTCTTCATACTTGACCGAGCGCCACAATCTTTCAACAAAGATATTGTCAAACGCTCTGCCTCGCCCATCCATGCTGATCTGAACCTTGTGCTCCACCAATCTTTTGGTGAACACTTCGGATGTGAACTGTGAACCTTGATCGGTGTTGAATATCTCAGGACAACCGAGCTGCAAAGCCTCATCTAATGCCGACACACAAAAACTGCTCTCCAGTGTCACGGATAATTCCCAGCTCAACACGAAACGTGAGTGCCAATCCATGACCGCCACCAGATAGACAAATCCCTGCCACAGTCGAATATAGGTGATGTCAGTTGACCATACCTGATTTACTCTTTGTACTGAAACGCCCCTGAGCAAATACGGATAGACTCGGTTCTCAACGTTGGGCGCACTCAACCGGGGTTTCGGATATTGCGCAAATAACCCCATTTCCCTCAGTAATCGCCGCACGCGCTTCTCATTAACCGCAAAGCCTTGACTCTCTAGCCAAGCACGCATTCGTCTTACGCCATAAAACGGACAACGCGAGTACTGCTCGTCCAATAGCCGCATCAACTCTAAATTCTGTTCGGTTTCGGGGCGAGCCTTGTAATAAAGACTCGCCCTCGCTAAGCCGACAAGTTCGCATTGCCGTTGGGTGCTTAGCGGCTGATACTGGGCATCTATCAAAGAGCGTTTCTCGTTAGCTGAACAGGGCAGCTTTTTTTTTCAACCAGTCCAACTCTACCTTCAGTTGTCCGATCTGCTGATAAAGTTGTGACTTTAGTTCTTCGTCGTCTTTTTCCGCACGCACGCGCCTAGAAGAAAAAGCGTCGGGTATGGCTTCGATAGCTTGTTTTTTCCAGTTCAAAACTTGATTCGGATGCACGCCATAAACAGAGGCAATCTCATTGATGGTTTTATCGCCCTTGAGAGCTGCTAAGGCAACTTTTGTTTTGAACTCAGAACTGTAATTGTTTCGCTGCATGATTGTCTTATTCTCCTCGTCTTGGCAGCGGTTTTACCACCTTAATACTCTGTCTAGATTTTGGGGAGTATTATAGATTTACAACATCTGGAACTTCTCTAAGAAGACGAACGAAGTCACACACTTCGGCAACTCCGAGGTGCTTGAACCTTACCCTTACTCACCTATCAACATCATTCAAATGCTTCAATTGAAGCATTTGATTCCCAATCGTGCTTGAACCTTACCCTTACTCACCTATCAACATCATAGCGCGCGTTCTAAGGCGCGTCGGTTGAACCACTTGCGGACGCCTTTGCGGGTATCTCTCGAAAGAGGCGGTGAAAGGGTATGGGTTCGTACAGGTGCGTGCTTCCGTCGCTACTTCCATTTTCCACACGCGCACGGGCGACATTTAACGCGCTTAAAAAATTGCGGTCGACCGCAATTTTTTAACAGTCCGCTTTCCTTTGAACACTACGTTGTGGCGTTACGTGCGGGCGACATACTGAAACTTGCACGAGCGAAGCGGGCGCTACTTTCGAAGAACCACGCCCGCTCGTGTTGTGTCCTATAGGACAAACCTCACTCCGCTTCAATCTCATCCACGCGCCGGGTAACTTCGGACGCCTTCACCCTGTAAACCTCATCCGGCTCAGGCTTAATCAAAAGGTACAGTTCGCCGTTCTCAAACTCGTGATCCTCGACGGTGCAATGAAGCCCTGAATATGCGCGTGTCGTGCTGACGCGCTCGCCTTTGCGGTAAATGGAAAGCGCACCTTCAACGACTCGTAGTTGCGGCGCGTGTGTCTTGCGGCGCGTGGCTCGCTTCGTGGCTGGCTTCGTGGCTCGCTTAGTCTTAGGCGTCGCGTTCATCGTGTCATCATCCTTTCGCTCGTGGCGTGTGTGTCGAGTTCAATAGCGAGCGTCTCTAAGTCGCTTGTGGCGGCGACTAGAGCGCGTGAAATGCTGTCAAGGTTGTCATAGGTAGGCTCGCCTTCATCGGCGCAAGCTAGGGCGAATCTGACGCGCGTGCGAGCACTCTCTAACCGGTCAGAAGCGCTCGGCGGGCGTGTCGCCGGTGGCGGTGTCGTGATAGACTGAAGTCGTTGCATAGCATGGTTCCTTTCGGGGACGTGTGAAGAAGGGCTAGGAAGCGTTGCGAGCGGTTTCCTAGCCCTTCGTGCGTTAGAAGTTAAGCTGTGCGCGCTCGGCGGCGAGTTGTATGTGAGCACCGGCGGCAGCGGCGACGTGGTAGCAGGCACGCCCAAGTTCACCGGCGCGGCATGAGCACGATGCGAACCGCTTGCCGTCGCGCTTCGTGCATTCGACGGTGTACGTTGCGCCGGTCTGCTTATTCGTGACGCTGTACGAACCGAAGCGGTTGATGTGGACGCGGGGCTTGACGGTGCGTGCTTTGGTGATCGCGTTTTCGAGTGTGGCGGCTGAAGTGAGTTGAATCATCGTCGGTGTCTCCGTGGGTGAATTGCTAACGTGAGCGAAGTATAGCGATTTCGTAATACTTAGTCAAGCATTATTATTGCGATTGCAAAATAAATCTTTTTCGCTATAATTGCGTCTCATGGAAACCCTACTCACAACCGAAGAGGCGGCGGCGCGGCTTGGTGTCACCGGGGCGCGCGTGCGAGCGATGATCCGCGATGAGCGATTACCCGCTCAGAAGTTCGGACACGTTCACATGATTAAAGAAGTAGATTTGAAGCTCGTTGAGAACCGAAAGACCGGCAGACCGCCGGACACGAAAGCGCAGACAAAAGCGAAGGCGGCGAAGAAAGGCGGGAAGAAGTGACCACAAGCGCTGATCAGCGCATAGTCCTTGTAGTTGAGGACAGCGAGGATCACCGTTACCTGACGCGCATCTTCTTAGAGCAGATCGGTTGTCATGTTGTTGAAGCTGTGGATGGCGAACAAGCGGTCACTCTGGCTTTAAGTGAGCACCCGGACATCATCCTGATGGACATTGGATTGCCGCACGTGGACGGCTACGAAGCGACGCGGCGCATCCGCCAGCACCCGGAGACAGAGGGTGTGAAGATCATTGCCTATACCGCAATCTTCGATGAATACATACTCAAACCCCCTGACTTTAGCCGGATGGAAAAGTTGATTAATCGCCTCATGCCGATGAAGAAAGGTGGCAAGCGATGACAAACGATGAACTAGAGCGCGTGATGAACTTCATCATCGAGCGGCAGGAAAACTTGAGCGACGTGCTCCAGCAACAGCAGCAGCTTATGGGCACGGTCATCGAATCGCAGAACACCTTGACCGCGACCGTATTACAGATCGCCGAAGCAACAGACGTTCGCTTTAGTAAGCAAGACGAGCAGCTTAGTAAACACGGCGAGCAGATCGCGGCGCTTACGGCGACGGTGGACAATCTGACGCGCACCGTTGATCGCTACATAACGGCGCGCGGCAACAATGGAACGGGCGGCGAAGAAAGGCGGTAAGCGATGAGCGACGATCCGACCAAGCGATTCGATGAGCAGGGCAAGGCGACGCAACCGATGCTCGACACGCTACTCGCCGAGGTGCGGGGGATGCGCGCCGAGATGAACGCGCGGTTCGAGCACTTAGAGATTCGCATTGACCGGATCGAGAGCATGACGAACCAGACGCGCGCCGAGATGTTGACCTTGCGCGCCGACTTCCGCGAGTTTCTAACCCGCCAGAAGGAAGTCGCTTGAACCACGCCACGAATCCCGCAAGGCTGTTCGGAGTTGGCGAGGTTCGTTCAAGTTGCAACTAAAAGCTAAGCCCGCCAACTCCGAACAGTGTGGCGCGGTTGTCGCCGTTTCAAGCATGAACAAAAAAGATGCGGCTGAATTCTTAGGTGTGAGCGTGCGCGCCGTCGAACGCTACACGCAGCAAGGAAAGCTATCCGTGACATACACGAAGGGGCGGACGCGCCCCGTCGCCGAATACCGCCCAGAAGAACTCGACAACTTACGTGCTGAGATTGGTGCCAACCTCTACCATCAGCGACCGGCGCACGAAAAGCCGAACCCCGCCAACTCCGAACAGTCTGGCGGACTTGTCGCTATTTCGCCTTCGCAGTCCCTGCAACGCGCCGCCGCGCCGCAGACCATAGAAGCACTAGGGCAAGCGATTGCGGACGCGCTACAGGCAGGTGGACGCCCCCCGGAGCCTTCAATCACAGACCTCGCCGCGAAGTTTTCGCTCTCGATTGACGATGCGGCGCGGCTCTCGGGATTGTCGGCGAATCATATTTACGCGGCGCTACGTGGTAGGAAGTTGAAAGGGAAGATCGTCGGTCGCGGCTGGCGGATCAAGCCGGAGGATTTGAAGGGTTACGTCGAAAAGGTGCTGAAGTGAAGGCTAAGAAGTAAAACTTTCGGCTCGCCTCACCCGCGTTTAGCTAACGCCGGGGACAAGTCGCGCATCCCTGAGCGACCGGCGAGCCGAACACATAGGCAGGGAAGGCTAAACAGGGAAGCCACGACACGATGGAAGATGAGGCACAGACCTTTAACATCTCATTCGAGGGTGAGATGCCAACGCGCATCGCCGGAGATGTGTTTGTTATGGACGTGCTTATTCGTCAAGCCGAGGACAAGCCGTTTGTACCCGTAGCGAGTTTCGGGGCAACAACCCAAACCTTTGATCGGGATGAACGAAAAGCTGAGGCATGGCGAGAGCGAACGTGGAAGATATTTGAAGATAACCTTAGAACGACCATTAGCGAAGCACTTGGTTTGCTCCTCTATGACGCCGCACACTTAGCACTAATAGAGGAAAAACTTGCTGACTATGACAAACGCGGCGCGTTGCATCGTCACCTTACTTGGGCGGAAAAGCTGGTGCGCAAGCGGCTTAAGATGGAAGCTGGCAGACCAGCAAGCTGGACAGCCCCGGAACTGTCGGAGGCGCTAAGGATTGTTATGGAAACGTTACCAGAAACGCAGCGCACTTATGCGGGCGTCGCGAAGAAGATTGGAGAAATTTACCCCGGGCGCGCACCGAAGAGCGGGGAATCCTTAAGAAAAACTGTTGTTTTACTCGGAATAGATTGGAAGAAGATCAAAAGAGAAACAGCGAAACGGAGTTAATTATAAAGCTATTTTCCGCTTTTTTTATTAGGGTTCTTTCTGAAAACACTCCCAAACGGAACTCAATAATGATAAAGTGTTTCAATTAGAGCTACAGGGGTAAATCCCCTATAGCAAAACGCCACCCGAACCCTGAGAAGTTAAGTGGCGTCCGCTGTTGATAACCACACGCTTTGCAGCGATGGGCTTTGTGTATTCATTGTAAGACCCGCCGACGCAGAGCGCAAGACCCTTGAAAGAGGAACGCGCCATGAGCTTCGACATTTCAGCCGCCAATAACTTCGTAGGCATCCCCGAACTGGCTCACCAGTGGGGAGTTACCGAACAGCATATTTACAATTTGGTGAAGCGAAAACTCTTGCCTGCTTATCGCATCGGCAGGCGCTTAATCGTGCGTCGTGAAGATGCGAAAAGTTTTCTTGAGCAGAACGCGACGGCGAAGGTTGCGGCGTAATGACGAACTCGAAAGACGATTCTGCGGCATCATCAAACTACCAAAAGGTCTCTGACGTTGCGCGGGAATTAAACGTCTCCGCGCAACACGTCCGCAACCTAATCCGAGGCGGCGAGATAGCGCCGACTATCAAAACCGGCGGACAATATCTGATTCCGAAAACTTCGCTTGATGCCTTCTTGGGGCGCGTCGTCGTGCGTCCAGATGAATTGTACCAAGACTTTTTACCGGACGGCGCGCGTCGCCGTTCACCCCACAAAGCGAAACGCCCCGAGCGATGAATCGCGCCTTTAGATTCTTAAAGGAATTATGACAATGGACATCGCCAAGCGTTCTTCCCGCACGGAAGAAACAACTATCTCAAGCCGCAACCTTCCGCGTGACCTTAACTGCGTGAAGTGTGGGCGTTCAATTCGTGAAGTTGGCGGCTACGTCGTCTCGTTGGCGGAAGTGATCCGGCGAGAAACAAAGTGTACCGCCCTTTGTGATTCGTGCGGCAACCCTGAAGCGGCATGAATTGTTTTGATTTTAGCGGGCGGCGTGCGTCGCTCAAGGAATTAGTAGAGGTCGCCACTTGAAAGCGACGACCTCACGTTGTTTCTGTTCGTGTGACTAGCACGAGACAGAGGCGGCGGTATCACGTGAAGGACGGTTCACATGACCCAGAAAGAATACCACAGCCACCAATCCTTTCAAGCCTTTTCCCCGACAACCTACCGCGCGCCGCTTGTGCGCGTCTCCCGTAAAAGACCATGCCCCGTGTGCGGTCGC
>MWWI01000030.1_pt1 | contig 32045 bp, 31 predicted proteins | sample 1047321 | NCBI WGS metagenome assembly MWWI01 (sample SAMN06349966, study PRJNA376086) | soil metagenome | isolation source: FI-1 sample Antarctic (ecotone) soil | place: Antarctica | reverse complement strand
TTGTCGTGGCAGAAGAGCATTGCGCCATGCTCCTTGACGCGTACGACCTAACTTTGGTCATGGCCGATGGGCAACGTTGCCACATCCCGCGCCCCATTCAGCATCTTGGCTCAAATTGTATAGAATGCTATGTAGAGTCCTCATCTTAATCTTTGTCCTCGTGTGACGCCTACCGCTGCCCACCGTTGTTCCTAGCCTACGTGCTACCCTTGCGCCTACCCTGCCCTCTACCTATCGCCTAGCCTTGTGCTACGTGCCTGCCTAAGCTCTGCTACAGTCAACGGCCACTTCTGCCAGTAGCGTTGCCCATCGGCTAGTATGTCGAAGTCATAGAGATTCAGCCGCCATGTTCGTTGGCTGTGGTCGTAGACCCATAGCCCAGGAGCGCGCCCCTTTTGTCCAATCTGCCGTTGCTGGATCATCTCTCGCAGTAGGGTAGATTCGACTCTCGTCAAGCCCCAGCGCTTGTGGCCCACTCTTCCAAATGGTGCAGGTAGCAACAGGCGCCCCGTCACCCCATCAATATTGCAATACCCATCGGCATCATGCTCATAGGCCAGCAGGGTAAGGCGCTGCATCGCTTCCATGAATAGCTCCACAGTGGCAGCGTCCACATTGCGACGGCTCAAGGTTTCGGCGGCATGACGCAAAGCTGTGTGGCGTTGGGGCGCAGCCTGTGCAATTTCACCCTTGCGGGCAACGGTGACGACAATCCCATTTGTGCTATTCATGGTATCGCTTGAACCTTTCTTTTTGCTCTGCGCGTAGGTATCGCCATGCAAGAAACGTATGTGCAAAAGTGGTGCCGTCAGGACTGATCAGCGTGTGTGCAACGTAGGCAATCAACCACACTAAAGAGAAGCCACCCAAAGCCAACAGGAGCGTCACCAGTGATGCGAATGGCACTTGCCACCCCAACATACCCACTAACGCGGCCACAAGCCCTGCCACGCCTGCAAGCGGTGCCGTAGCAAGGCCAAAACCTTTAGCACGATCCTCGTACCCGGCATGAGGCATTAGCACAGTTGTGGGTGCTTGTGGCAACTCGCGTGCAATCTCCACTTCTACAATGTGTGAAGGTGGATCTTTTAAAGCTGGAACATAATTGTTCTGGTAGTCTCGCTTGCTCATCTGTCTTGCTCCCTAAAACAAAAATCCCAGCGTTTCCGCTGGGTCAAGGTGCAAGCATTAGCCAACCTGAGATACAATGCTCTCAGGTCAACCGCTGCTAGTACCAGCGAGTCGGCTTAGGCTGTAGTTGGTGTTATCAGCACTGGCTACAGCCGTTTTGTTTATTTAATTAGCAACATTATACTGCAAGATCATAGCTAGGTCAACGGGTGCTATATATCTAGTACCCCCGTTAGGGTTCTGGTAGCCGCTGACGTTCCCAGAACGTTATTATTGCCATGTACCATTTCATAGCTCCAATGTAGCTCTAATAGCCAATGAAGTTTCTAGTAACGTTCTGATTGCCTCTTACCCTTCCATAACTCCAATGGAGTTCCCATCATGACAGACAACCTATACAGCGTCAAACAGGCTGCAGAGATTACCGAGGTTAGTCGGCAAAGCATCCGAGCATACACTGGAAGCTATGCGCGCTGGTTCTCAACCGAAGCTACCCCACAACAAGGTGGTGAACGTCGATTCACCAGTGCTGATCTCAAGCTGATCAAGTTCATCTTCGCCACCGTCACCAGAGACAAAATCACCCATGAACAAGTGCAGGAACGTCTGGCCGCAGGCGCGCTTGAGGCCTTTAATTGGGAACCCGACACAGACGCCCATAGAGCCGCGTCAGAGCCCTCCCAGCATACTAACACCTCTCTCGTACCTGTAGAGCGTCTACAGGCTGCACAAGCCCTCATGATGGATGCCCAGCGCCGGGAGCAGGAAGCCATAGCGCGCGCTGAAGAACAGGCGCAGCGTTTGCGTGAGCAAGCTCAACTGCGCGAGCGTGAACTGCTCGCGCAGTTGAATCAACTGCAGCGTGAACTGGGCAAGGCAGAGGGGAAGATTGAATCTCTGGAAGCCACTCGTCAAGCTACACCGCCGGAGCACAATCGTTCGTGGTGGGCGCGGCTGGTGGGAGGGAAGTGAAGTGGAGTTTTGCTAGCGGGGAAATAGGGTTCGTGGTTCGGATTCATTAATAGATCGAAAGAAGAACAGCGTCTCGAACTGATCAAATCCTGTTAGATCAAGAGGCGCTTCGAAGGAATAAATTGCAAGCACATTCTGATCATTAATAAGATTCACGGAGCGAATAATATCCAACGACTGCAAAGATGAAGTCTGAACTGTCCCAGACACATAGCGCCGAGATTCCCCATTAAAAGTGTCACTAAAAACACTAGGAAATCTTGTACCCTCATAGGAGCGTGGACTTGTGATAGGGCCGTGACAAGTAACCGAACAGAAAACTGGAATAAGGGTTTTGAGTGTAAAAATCCTGCGAGAAGCACCTTTATCACAGGATTTTCGTCGCCCTCAGCAGGATTTGAACGCTCGGATGGTTATTACGACAAAGGCAAAATTCATCGTTATCACAGGAATTGCCTTGACCGACACCAGGAAATAGAAAGATCTTGGTCACTTTTGCCCCTAAAACGGCTTATTCCGGTTTTCTGTTCCAATGCTTGTGGAAGCCCTGATAGCATCATCAGCATTAGCATAGGCATCAGATGATAGGACAAACTCAGCAGAAGATAGTAGCTCTTGAAGACCTCCATAAAGTATTTCCTCGCTTACCATACCCCCTCTCACGTGGATGTCGTACCATGCTGCTGCCATGCACCTTACAATTAACGTGAGAAGGCGCAAGGAGCTAATAATCTTGTCTCGCTCTTGGTCTGATGCTTGAGGAATGAAATATCTCCATCCATTTTTGGCATGGAACAGAGGTAGCCTCGCATTATTGTAGATTTCGCTTACAAAATATTTGATAGGATCTGAATGACCTGCAGGGGAAAACCTCGCAAGATTTAAATCCTTGTCTACTTTAGTAAGAGAGTCTTTAAGCCATTTTTCCTCTCCACCTTTTTTAGGATACCTTGTGCTGAGAAGTAACTCAAGAGCAAGATACATGTTTCGATAGGCATCAAACAGATCATCAGAAACTTGTGAGAGTCGATAATAGCGAAAACCAGGATGATGCTGTGGCACTACCTTGATTGGAGGAACAATATTTCCGGCTGAGTCACGTACTGTCAGTTCAGCAGAACCAACTGACCAGATTGTGGTTGCAGTTGTTACTGCTGCGATGGTCTTTTGTCCAGAGTTGTTCCACCAAGTGAAGTATTCATTTCCCGCATCATGCGTTGACAAATCAGGGCCTCCCGTCATCGAGAGCATGTCGAGCCCCTCTTGTATCAAATCAAAGCCACGCTTGAAGGCTTCACTATGTGAACTTTCTCCAGAAAAGGAGCAGACTATGAAAGGTGTATCTGCTGCCACCTGGAACTGCGCTTCGGCGTGTGTAAAGGTGCGTGCCTCCTTAGGTGGACGCACTAGTAATAATGCAAGTCCTGAGTCGTATGATGTTTCTGCCTCAAGCAAGTTTAGTGTTCCTAGAGTTGCCATTACTCGACCTCACCACATTAAATTCTTCCCAATGACTATCTACTTCAAATTTTCTCCAATTCCTCCGCCACGATAATCTATTTTTGGCTACGTCCTACTTGCCCGCCAATTGTGCGACAGCAGGTCCAAAGGTATCTGGGCCAATGTACGAAGTCGTCGTGAAGATTGCTGTGGGGATATGGATGGAGGCATTGGTTGCTTTGTCTAGGCCCTATACAAACATTGCTGTCACCAGCCGCCACAAGAGGGACTTTTTCAATCGTTGCATCTTCTCGGACATGTTTTTAGGGAGATAACCCCTGATAGTCCACTGGTACTCACTCTTGAAGGGTAATTCGCGAACACGCTCAACTCAGCCTAGAAGCGCCATTCTCTGCCGAGTTTATATGTTCGCGAAGGGTTAGAAATACACCGGTATCAAAGGGCTTATGGCGCTTCATGACAGCAATGTTTGTATAGGGCCATCTAGGTGAGTGAGATTTGGGAAGGATGTGTATTTCTAGTATAGGGGCAACGGGGTCATTACCCAAGCTCTACGCGCCCCACAGGAAGCCCCAGGGCGTCCAGCAGCCAGTGGTTTACTTTGTACCCTCTGTGGCGTCCTGGGCGGCTTGTCGCTGCTCCAGCATTGCGCCTATACTTACGGGATCATTAATCACCCACATTGACAGGAGCCCCCATGAAGCATCTACTCCCCACCCTACTGACCGTCCTTGTCGCGCTGCACATTGCTGGTTGCGGCGATGTGCGTCCCCCAAACGAATCTGCCCAGGCAATTGCCCCCGTCGCATCCACTTCGGTTTCGACCCCACCGACAGCAACCCTGACGCCCACCGCTGAATCGACAGCGACCACAGATCCGACCCTTGAACCAACACCCACGTCAACCGTTGAGCCAGTTGGTGAAGGTACGCCCGCGCAGGTGACAAACATCGTTGATGGTGACACAATTGACGTGCTGATTAACGGCGCAGAGCGCCCACGTTCGTGGTGGAGCAGGCTCCTGGGCAGAAAATGGCAGTGATGCACACCAACAGGGATATTGACTATGATGACCGTACAGGATCCCCAGAGGGACTACCGCGTGAATTCATAGCCTTGATCATAGATTTCCCCGAACGTGTTTACGGCACCTGGTGGTATGTTGACAATTATGATGCTGACGTCCGGATTGGTGGATGGTACATCTGGATAGAACCGCTTAGCTTGCTCGGCGTGTCACGCGGTGCCAATGTTGCATGGTGCACTGTCGATAATTTTGAAATGGGCCTCGACGAGGTTGCAAACAGGCTGCGCGGTGGGTAGGCACTCGCAACGAAGGTTAGCCGTGGAAGGTGGTTGTAACGTGTAATTAATTACACGCAAAGCGAAGTAATCCCTCTCGCAAGGAGTGTTAACCGTGAACGTTGGTTGTGACGCTTTTCATATCATTGTGAGAAGCATTTACGGGGATAGTCTTGCAACGAATGTTGACAACAGCACAACAGCCGCCCCGTTCGTGGTGGGCACGGCTGCTGGGTGGTTGTACCAGGGGGAGTTTGTGGCAGAACGATACGTTGACAATCCAGCCGAAATTGCGCCGCTTGTCAAAAGGACAGGCAGGACGAATATAGCAGGTGTCCTCTTTTTGAAACGGATTGTCCCATGACCGCACCTATAGTCACTACATCACTATCACCGTCGCTCCTATTACCCAAATCCATAGCAAAGTCGTCTACCTGCAGCCAAAAGACAGAACGTTGGCGCGAGGATCATGCTGTGGTGCATATCACGTCACAAGTGGGTGGCTTGAGCCGTATTGCCATGCTGCCATTTATGTCACGCCTACACAATAGATATCAGGCTTCTTCTGAATTGCAAGAGGGTCTATGACAGATGACGAGCACACCATTATCCCATCTCCAAGCAGTACGCATTTCGTCACCATCACCGAGCGCGGCACTAAGCAGATCCGCGGCAAAGTCGTCTTCGTACACCGTGTCAGCGATGGTCATGCGGAGGTACATATCAGGACAAGTGAATGGCTGGATCCAGGCACCTACGAAGCCACCTACGTGACCGGTACTCAGAATGCAAGTGGTCATTATAATGTGATTGGTTACGCCGTTCATGAGGAGGGTGGCTACTTGTTCGAAGGCACATTCGAACGCACGACGTAGCCTAATAATCGGCTCCATAGCATCGGCATTTCAGTCCGATAGTCTTTACTTATCAGTATCTATTCCCCAAATTCAGCCCGAAATCCTGCAACTTCTGTTGCATGGTCTATTCTGCGCTATCTGCTGCCTCGTCTATGAAATGCCGTTCGCAACTTCTGTTGCAACCTTTTTGCAGATTCGCACGCGCTTCGCTGTCGGCAGTGGGAAAGACGGAAGTGATAATCTTTTTTGGCCTGAGCTTTTTTACCGCGTCGGAAAATGCAATAAGGGGAGAATGAACTCAAATTGAGATAACGCCCACTGCATCCCAATCGCTTAGAAGTTAAAAGAGACGAACACCTGCAACGCACAACGAAGGTCATCAGTAAGCCAGGAGAGATGGATGACAAGAGCAATAGGTATTATCTTACTGCTTGCATCTGCTGTTGCAATCTTTCTGATTGCCCGCCAGTACCCATTTGCAGGAACGGTTGTATTTGAGTTTCAAGAGGTTTGGTTGTGGATCGTGCTCGTGGTTGTAATTCTTCTGGCAGGCATTGGTGGGTACCTTGCCTTTCGCCGTAGAGCATTAACCAGATATGACTAATCTCTAAAGACACGAACATGCCTTCTTGCGCCGTGCAGGTCGGTGTCCAATACAAACTCCTTATAAACTCGTCGCGCAAACTTCTATGTGCAAATCCAAAGCACGCGCTCATCACCAGTGCCTTGACTTACGCAAAAATCAAATACAGCCTGCGCCTGTTGTTGCGTGTCGAAGTCACTACAGTTGCAGGTAAAACAAGAGGCTCCAGGCGATGAACCTGGAGCCCTTTTTGTACAAGATAAAAGTCCCTCGTAGACTACTAGGTGGTGCGTCTATGCGATTATGTGAGGGTGTCTTTGAGCTTTCCCACGGTTTGGCGCACCATTGCACCGGCAATGGTCGTCTGGTCAGGGTCATTCGTGTAGTCTTGGGGCAATTGGAACTGGAATGCCTCAGCATACGGTGCCGATCTGCTCACTACATAGGCAGCGGCTGTTTCTGTGTAGACCTTCCGCGCTTGTTCAGCAGTTAGTTTTCCAGTTACAATTTCGTGCATCAGGTTGATGGCTAGAAAGTTGGCTGCTTCCATGTCGCAGCGCGCAGACACTTCCCCCTTGGTTCGCTCCACGATAACGCTGCCGTCGAATTTCGCCAACTCACTGAACATTTCCGGCGGCACGCGATAGTCGATAACCGACTCAACAACGTCCGAGTGCGGATTGGGGAAGTAGTGCGGCACTTCGTCCCGATAACAAATGGTACGCTTCCATGGTCCGTTGTTGTACCAGATGAGCCGGCTGTCCATTGCTTCGTTGGGTGGTCCATACTTCCCGATGATCTCGTTGGCCCCAGTTTGGGACATTAGAGGCCAGGTAGCGATGATGGCTTCGACAGTCTCCATATGAATGATGGTAGGTGTCGGCTGTTCACCGGCTTGGCTACCCGCTGTTTTCGCCGCGCTCATCGCTCCAACGGCGACTGCTTTGAGGCGATCTTCCGGTTCCATAGTCATGACATTTCTCCTTTTAAGAGTGAGGCAGATTGCACCAAGTGCAATTGATTAATGCCCATTCCAACTGAGTAGATAGTATAGACGCGCTCGTCACTATGCACAATGCTCCGCGTCGCTACCCCCATGGCCTTACCAGTGCCACACATTATGTTAATCGGTGGGTGCCAAGTCACCCGGCTCTGGGCGCGATTGTTGGGTGGCGGGGAGTAGCCCTAAATTTTGACAGCCAACAGTCAGAGTATACAAGCGTAGTGAGTTGTACAATATATAGGCGCGGTGAGAAGCTCGTGAGATCGCCATAATACGTCAAGCCCGTTGGCACGATAGCCGCCGCGTCAAGATCAGGTGTGTCCAGCTGGACATCGGAAGCCCCTGGAGCGATTCAGGGACTTCGCTTTTGCAGCAATTCCGCCCATGAGAAGAGTCATCTCTATGCCAACCCTACTGATCAAGCGTCAACGTGATACCACTGGTGACCCAAAACATGTCTTGCGTGCTCATATTGACCAGTTGCCCTTGCACAAACAGCGCCAATTTGTGGCCACCGCCTTACAATTAATCGCTGAGCGAACATCTGCAGAGAGGCAAGACCAAAAGAGAAGACCATGTCAACCCAACCGATCCATGTAGGACCAGCGGGGGCATTTGAACAGAAACCTACGCTTTCTAGAGTAAATGCGGTATCGAAATCTTAATTTTATTTACGCCGTTCTTTGTCCCTTTTTGAAGGAGTCTAATACTCAAAACCGTAGGTTCTTGCGTGAATGCCCCCGCTGGTCCATCTACCACAAATGCCATTGTCGGCAAGGCATTTGCCGGGCAGGTTGTGAACATCATCGGCTGCAATGCCGACTGTAGTTGGTATCAATTGGCTGATACGAAATGGATTGCTGCCTTCCTGGTCAAGATGAACGGTACGCCAACACCGGCACCAAAACCAACGTTCACGCCACCCCCATCACCGCCACCAACACCAGACTGTGATGCCAGCTATCCTGGGGTCTGCATCCCACCTGCGCCGCCAGACCTTGATTGCGGTGATATTACTTTCCGTCGCTTCACGGTCGTAGGCGCTGATCCGCATGGCTTTGACGGTGATAATGATGGGATTGGATGCGAGAGCAACCTGTCGATTGCTTCGCATAGCAATCGACAGGGGTAGGACACGGGGCAGAGGATCAGTGGTTACGCCGCTATTTAATAGGCCAGGGGTATATCTACCACAGGCACAATTTACAAAAATCCATTGCCGACTTGGGCTGTGGAACAGGCTACTTGCTAGACCAATTCCCAAGACTTCCACCTCGCTGTTATTTGGGTCTGGACATCTCGCCAGGGATGCTCGACAAAGCCAAGACCAAACACCCCTACCACGCTTTCCTACAAAGAGATATTTCCAATCTGGGTATTGTGGGCGGAGGCGGTTACGCATCCTTTGACACCGTGCTGTGCCTCTTTTCCGGTATCTCCTATTGTTCTGACCTGCCAGGTGTTTTCCGCACGCTGGACAAGCTACTCAAGCCGCAAGGCAGATTTCTGTTCCTCGCCCTGACCGACCGCTACGAAACCCGCAAAAGCTACATCCTCAACCAAACAGGGGTGCATGTGCCCTTTTACACCTGGACAAAACACGAGTGGCAACAGAACGCAGCTTCGGCTGGCTTTGAAACCCGTTTCCGAGGCTTTGGTTACACCCAGGATTTCATCCCTCAACGCACACCCCAACCCGTTTTTGACGCCGTGTTATCCCTCGAAGCCACCCTGCTTTCGCAGCGATTTCCCTTTAGCGCAACCCAATTGATTGTGGAAGGAAACAGAATATGATTCGTAAAGTAGACCCTTTCGAGATGAACATCTACCAAGCGCATTTCTACACACACCACTATGTATGTGTGCCTGAGCTATTCTCCGCCACTGTATGCCAAGGGTACACGCCCTGGATTATTTCGATGGCGCGGCGGCGGGGACAGGTGATCGACAAACCTGCGGGTGGGCCTGGGGCGATTGGCGATGAGCCGCTACAATACACAGTTCTTACAGGCAGTCAGATTCAGAGCCATCTGAGTAACCTGTTTGAGTGGGTGACAAGCCTTGATTTTGCGGCATTTCTACAGCCCTTGATTGGCGATGTGTTCATGCCTGGACATCCGCACTGCGAGTTGGATTCCTACGTCAACGTCAACTATTTGCAGGGGGTAGGGGCAAAGTATCAGTTTCACCGCGATGATTTCCCCTACACAGGCTTGCTCTTTTTACATGATTTGCCAGAAGGCGCGGGCGGTGAACTGGAGATGCACGTTGGCCCTGAGCAGCGACCTGTGCTGTTGCGACCGCAAGCGGGCATGTTCTTACTCTTTGATGGGTCTAAGATTCCCCATCGCGTGTTGCCTCTGACAGGGCGTGGTATTGGGGAGCGGGTCAGTGTGCCGCTTAGCCTTTACACACAAGTTCACGAACGTTCTGCCGACATTCAGAATTACTTGTATGCTCCGATGACGACGGTGGGCTTTGACGAAGAATCTGCCACAGAATTTGACGAGGGATTTTCCGCATGACGGGCAGATTTAAGCCACTGGGTGTTAACGTCTTTGATGAGGCACTGAACAGGATGCGCGGCGTTTACCGAGCCGGACACCGCATTTTAGTTTCCATGTCAGGTGGCAAGGATTCGAGCATCTGTGCCGAACTGTGCATACTGGCGGCAAGCATGGAAGGTTGCCTACCTGTCGATGTCTGGGTACGCGATGAAGAGGTGATGCTGCCAGGCACTTACGAATATCTGGAACAGTTTGCCCAGCGGCCTGAGGTCAACTTTCACTGGTTTGTGGCAGGGCAACCCGTGATCAACGTTTGCAACCGTTTGCAGCCTTACTTTTGGGTCTTTGACGATAGGCTGCAACCTGAACAGTGGGTCAGACAACCACCCGACTCTGCGCTGCATGTGCCTGAAACGCAGGATATTGATTTTATTGTGATGCCTGGCCGTTTCCCACCGCCTGTGGGCAAAGACCTTATCAACGTGCAAGGGCTACGCACGCAGGAAAGCCAGAGCCGCAAAGTTGCCATGCTCAGTGCGGGCGGCTTTTTAACCAGTGTACGGCCTCGCAACAATGTCAGGGCCGCTTACCCGATTTACGACTGGACAGAGAAGGATGTCTGGACTGCTTTCCGCACATTTGGGTGGGCCTACAATTCTGCCTACAATATGATGCACCAGTTGGGTCTTAAATCCGAGTTCCGGCGCATTGGCCCGCCAAGAGACTGCCCGTTTCCGCTGCTTCACCTACGAGCAACTCGTCGCCCGTGATAAGCTCAACCTCGACATCTTCTGGCTCAAGGATGACAGCCTAGAGGACATTGACAGCCTGCCCTCTCCCGGCCTGATTGCCGCTGAGATCGTAGAAAACTTAGAGGCGGCGCTGGAGCAGTTTCGGAGCGTGGCGGAAGAACTAGAGAAGATTTGAAATAGATCTTGTCACACTTCTCACCTTGGGTAGCAGCCATAAATGCTGAGCCATGCATCGTCACTTCATTATCGTTATAAGCTAGCCTGTTGATACAAGGGCGGTCATTTGATTGCTGCTTAAGTATCTAGATCTAAGCAGTGCCTGAGATACTGTGTCAACTTGCAGCCAGTCTTTCTCAAAAATTTGCTTAGCCTTCTGACACGACTTCTATAATTTTGGATCTGATGTCACTGCACCAAAGATGTGCCTCATTACTCTCAAATTCTTGATCGCACGGTCTAAAGGTCACACATTGTTTTTGCTGTCCACTCCTGTTACTACATTTATCCATTCTGCACTACTTGTTGGTTGGCAATATTAATTTGCACCGGTGTGCGCTGGAGCAACCGCCTCACCCGCGCCAACGTCTCCACGGCGCGTAAATAGCGTCTGTGCGCTGAATTGAGCTTGTTGTCCCAGTAAGCGCCTTCTTTGAAGCTGCCGCCCTTGTCAGAAAAAGTCTGGTAACGCCACTCAATCATCTGTACCCGCAGCCAAGCCGTCACCACATGGTCGATCAACATGCGCTCTAGTGGAGACCCTTTTTCATAGCCAAGCTCACGGGTCATTGTTTTTGCCCGCAGCTTCATTACCTCTAGCATCCCAGGTTTTGAGGTAGTGTGCTCCAGGATGCGCATCTGCAGGATAGAGGTTGTATCACCCAAGACCTTAAAAATCGCTGGGTACTCCACCATGGCTTTTTGCAACTCAGCCATGGCTGCTTTAGTGGGCTTCGGTTCATTTACAGTGTCCACCCACCGGTCGGCTAGCTCGCGCAGTGCAGTCATGTCCATTTCAGTGAGGTTCTTCTTGTTCAATTCACCCACGGCGCAACCTCCATTGGCGCTTATGCTGGTGGTAGCCACTGGCGAAGAGGAAGGCCCGTACCACCGCTGCACTTGCCTGCTCGTACTCGTCTAGATACCGATCTAGGTCTTCCTCTGGCATCACCAGTTCGGCAAACTGTAGGCGTTCTAGCCTCTGGTGCATGGTGCTTATGTGGTCCACGTTGGCGGCTATATCGGCTACGATTCCAGTGCCGACGTATTTACTCACTACCCGGTCGCCATCGCGCACCTTTTGATAGTAGTACCGGCGCCCACTGCGTGTTTCCCATCCCATTTGTGCTACACCTTTTCTGCTGCCCCGCTTGCCACTGTCATTAATTTACCGGAACCTGTTCCCTACCTATTTATCAGGTTCACGAATGTCCATGAGATTTCCGTCCGCAGTTGGCATGCCGATTCTGTTTCGAGTAATTCTTCTAGTTTGCTCAAGCGCACCAAGACCAATGTGTCATTCGTCTTGGTGCCTTTACAATTCACGATGTACAGATCCACGCCATCCAGCGCAGTGGACACCCACTTGGGCGGACTGCCTCGGTATTCACTTTCTACCACGAGGCCGGCAGCTTGCAATGCTTCGATGCGTGGTTCTAGGTCGAATCGTGATGCCATTATGCAATCACCCATCTTTCCACTTTGAGCAATGTCCCGGACCCTAATGCTAAATCGAGATCTTCCACCAGCTGAGACGACCGCCATATTTGCGGCTCTCGGTAACCAGGTTTGGCTAGGATGTCCAGGATGCCACGAGCAACGTTGTCCGCGTTGTCAATGAGGATGCGCGGCGAGTACATGATGGTGCGATTTCGACCGGCAAGATGGTAGGTCCAGCGGCCAAAGTGATTCGCCTTAAGCAAATTGTGAATCTCTCGGCAGGCGTGCTCACTCATCCTGTAGCTATTGCCGATCAGGTCCACAACAACAGTTGCAAAAGTCGTCTTCAAGTGAATCTTCACGTAGGGAATGTCATTGCTTTCACAATGGTGGAAGAAGACATTACTCACCTTGTACGACTGGCGCATCACCACATAGCCTTGCGCAATTGCTTCGTCTAAAGTTCGCGTTACTTGCATAGCTGCTCCACCCTTCACGACTACGCGCAATTGACTGTTTTTCATGCTGCCACCTCATATAGACTTGGGTTCACGACTGGCATTGTCGGCTGAGGAATAGCGTCTTCCTCCACATCTGGGTAAGCGTAGGTGCGCTCAAGAATGGCACGCCGTGGGGCGAGGCTTAATGCGATATCAACGCGCTCGCTGATCTCGCTACGTGCAGCCCGGTAAACATCCTCATTTGCATCTTCGCCCACCTCGGAAATTGTCAAGAGGCGGATCTTATCCTGTGCATCGCCGTCGCCCAGAAGTTGCCATACCTCCCACAGGTCACGCCCCCAGCTACGCCATTCCTCGGCAGCATCGAAGCGGTTTGTCTTAGGCCGTGGTGTTCGATGTGCCACGTTTGCATACGGGTTAATGCCCATACGGGTCAGCGATTCATAATAAGCTTCTGCCTTTGCGTCTGCCTGATCACGACGGTTCTGGAGCTTGGCTTTCTCGCGTGGCTCAAGCGGCATACGACCATTTAGCTTGCGGTGGGCATAAGAAGCCTTATCACTGGCATTGCGCGCAGCGCGGAGGTGCCCAATGCCAGCCGTTACCATATGCTCACGTCGTTCCTCAAGACGTTCCTCAGCGTTAGGGTGAAGCTCGTGAACATTTGCGCGCCCTTCTAGCCACGTCAGCAACAGTCCCGCCGCTTCAAACTTTTTCAATGTGACGCGCACAGAAGCAACAGTCAAGCCTGTTACCTCTGCCAACTCCTTGACCGTGCCACCACCGCCCAGGGCATCCCACAACAGCAAGCCACTTGCACCTAACGAGCACATCAAAACTGTGGGCATCTCGCGCCGCTTAATGGCGTAAGAATATGGGTAAGTCGTGAAGGCATCATCGCACCGATGGTCGGCAAAGAAGTCATCTTCCGACCTTGATCTAACCCGAACACTATCAAGTAGTGTGAAGAGTGTTCGGGTTGGATCAAGGTCGATGATCGTCCCGTATTGGTTGCGGGTAAGCTTTATGAGTCCCGCAGTTTCCAGCCGTTCAAGTCGGGAATGGGCAGTAGAAGCCGAGACCCCGCAGCGGTCGGCAACGTCGCGCATTGTGGTAGAAACTCGGAATGATCTGCGCTCTTGTGCCATCTCGCCAATCCCATCCAACGTCAACACCAGCTCCGCTACCCGCCGCGAGTGTAGGCGCAGCTTGGCAAGGCAATCCGGTCCGCGCATCCATCCGCGCATTGATGCAAGTTCCTCAATTGCAACGGGGGGATTGGCTGGATGCTCTTCCAGCCATGCGCGGGCCTTGCCAATGCTATGGGCTAAGTACTTATCACCGCGTTCCCCGTATTTCTCACCGATGGCAAAGTGGACGAAGACGGCGCGGATGTCATCATCGGTTGCACCTGCCCTCGCTAGTGCAAGAATCACCCGATAGTCAGCCTCGGACCGTTCGCCTTTTGATGCACCGTTGTGGATCAAGTCCAAAACATTGTCAGGCATCCGCCACTGAGTCAAATCAGGCGCGGGAATATCACCGCATGCAAAGTTGACTGGCACGGCAGCACGCGCCACCTGTGCAGCTTCCAGGGCATCCGCTATCACTGCTGGCAGATCTGCTATTTCAATGTCAGTGGGTTTGCGATTAGGGGCAAAGGTATAGGGAAGTTCTTCCCCATCTTCGATAAGCACACTAGGAGGCGCAACGACATAGCCACCAAAGCCGCGAATGTCTAGCCACTTGGGCAGGCTGCCACGAGCGTTGCCATACTGCTTGCCCGCTGGCATCTTGTACCAGTGGTGTCTGCCATGATGAGCCGTATTGACGGTGACGGTATCAGACCAATCAATTGATTCGTCTGTGACGTTGGTCTTGTAGGTGTCAGCATCCCCCACCAGAAGCCCGGACGCACCACAGTTGATGCCGATGTTGTAGCGGGGATTCTGTTTCCACCAACACTCTACCTGTTCCAGGTCCGTCGTGGCGCCATACAGCCCGTTTGGAGTCGCGGGTTCTTTGGTGCCAGGAATTAAAGGAAAAATATGATAGCCGTGCTTGGCATACCAAAGCGCCGCCTTGAGCAGGTTTGGCGACTGGGCGGCGCTATCTACCTTTGTGCGATACGCTCGATTGATGCGGTCAAGCGTCTGCACAGCTGTAGGTGTATCCTGGTGGGGATTGTTTTTGGTCTTGTAAAACTCAATATCTTCGTGTACTATTGGCATAGCTAGTCACTCCGTCCCAGTGATTGGTCGCCCATGTCCTGCCAAGCCACCCCCCCAGGTGGTTTTGGCTTTTAGTGGGGCAGTAGTTATGAGAGAACGGCGCTGGGTATGTCTTGGCGGACACCAGCGCTGTTCTTTGCGTTCTGCGGCATTGCAATCTGTGCATCGCCTGTCAGCCCCAGCGCCGCCCGCAGTAAGTAACGGGCTTGGTCTCGTGGGTGCCTAAGGTCGCGTTGTGCGAATATTTGCAATGCCTCTAGTTCCTCATTTGTTACGGGTATGTTGATTCTGGTCATTTGCATGGTTGGGCCTCCTCTGTACAAGTATAGAGAATGACTGAAGAAAGTCTATACACTGCCAGTGTATAAGCAGTGTATAAGCTCATACACTGGCAAAGCCAAAGGGCTTTAGAAACTCGGCTATTGTGCCTTTGTCTGCTTTGATTCCTAACTTCTTGGCTATGCCTTTTCGCTGAGTTTCTACTGTCTTCCGGCTTGATACTCGCGCTTTGCTAATGGCTTCGTCATCCATTCCTTTTGCCAACATCTCCGCAATCTCCTTTTCCGCTTGGGTAAGCAGTGGTTCATGCGCGAATCTTGGTGCATCCTCTGGGGAAAGTCGGATATATCCATACTCCTCTTTTCCCCAACGCGCTTCTAGCCATCCAATGAAAACCCTAGTGAATAACCCAAAAACAGGTTCACTTGCCGGGGGAACCCAGCTTGGGTCCACTTCCACTGGAAACCAGTAAGGGCCAAGAGGTTCCTTTTTTTCAACAACTACGCGGAGTCGGTCGGTACGGTAGTTAGTCACTGTTATTGTGCAAGCCAACCCTCTCACAAGGTTGTCATACATCCATGAATACCCAGTAACCGCCCACAACGTATACAGGTTATGGTCATACGTATGGTCGTACCGCTGAAAGTTGATACCGCTATCGCAGTCAATTTCTTCTTGGCTCATCCCTGATAGCCTATCCCCATACTTAAAGCCATAAAAGTTTGCATCCGAACGATTTACCCATGAGATTTCCGGCATGGTTGGCTTGAGAGTATCCAGGTGACAAAAGCTATTTTCAAAATGGGCAGTAAAAACACTCCTCCGCGTCGCAAGCAAATCAATATTCAGAATGTTTGCAGCATCTTCCATAACGAATACCTCTGTGACTGTTGTGACTGTGTGGGCCATGCGGCAAGCCCCAGCGTCAAGCCGCATGGCCCACTGGGGTTGTCGAGTCCGGCTGTATCATGCTCTGCCAAGCGTCGCCCTCACCGGCGGCGTTTTGCGTTGATATAATTCGGGAGTTGAATCAAGGTATTGTGGTGCGGCATAGTTCCTCCAGTGCTGTTGCAAACAAAAATGCCCACACAGCACAGCTTGTAGCTGGGCCTGGTGGGCGCTCTCGGTGCAATGGTATAGTGTGCGAACCTACTTGACACACACGCGCGGTGTGGGTATCATAGGAACGACAAACGTATATACGATTGAACACGCAAGAGCAGCCACCGGTTTCCACGCCAACGGGCTGCTTTTTGCTATTCTATCTCTCATTATACATCGGCTGCCCTATCATCTGAAATGCACTTTTGTTGCCCATCCTGTATTTCGCTGTTCCTCACACACAAGTCAAGGAGCCTATAATGCTACCCATTGGAAGAGGCCAAGGGGAGTTGTGGGATGGTGACACCTTTCTCTGCAAGGTTGACTACGACATCAGTCCGCCGCTCACCTTCATCACTGTAGCTGGAACCCAGCATGTCAAGATGGTGGTTTATGATTATGATAGCGAGCTACTGCTCGCCGGTATGATGCTTGCCCTGGCTGATGGCAGTCGCCACCGGCTACCAAAGCCCATCAACTTTATAAACGGCGATAAGAAGCTGGAATGCTTCATAAGCGCCGATGTGTAAATTGATTGCGTCTGATTAACAACTGTCACCGTCCCTACTTCACAGCGCAACACCTCAGCTATAATGGCTAAAATTCCATTGAGTGGAGGATAAGATCATGCTTCCAGTCGAAAAGGCAAAGGGACAGATCTGGCTTCGTGAGCAGCTTCTCTGCGATATTGAGTATGAAATTAGCGAACCGATGAGTGTCGGTGTTAAGCCCCACGTCCAGCGCATTACCCTTGTCGTGGCAGAAGAGCATTGCGCCATGCTCCTTGACGCGTACGACCTAACTTTGGTCATGGCCGATGGGCAACGTTGCCACATCCCGCGCCCCATTCAGCATCTTGGCTCAAATTGTATAGAATGCTATGTAGAGTCCTCATCTTAATCTTTGTCCTCGTGTGACGCCTACCGCTGCCCACCGTTGTTCCTAGCCTACGTGCTACCCTTGCGCCTACCCTGCCCTCTACCTATCGCCTAGCCTTGTGCTACGTGCCTGCCTAAGCTCTGCTACAGTCAACGGCCACTTCTGCCAGTAGCGTTGCCCATCGGCTAGTATGTCGAAGTCATAGAGATTCAGCCGCCATGTTCGTTGGCTGTGGTCGTAGACCCATAGCCCAGGAGCGCGCCCCTTTTGTCCAATCTGCCGTTGCTGGATCATCTCTCGCAGTAGGGTAGATTCGACTCTCGTCAAGCCCCAGCGCTTGTGGCCCACTCTTCCAAATGGTGCAGGTAGCAACAGGCGCCCCGTCACCCCATCAATATTGCAATACCCATCGGCATCATGCTCATAGGCCAGCAGGGTAAGGCGCTGCATCGCTTCCATGAATAGCTCCACAGTGGCAGCGTCCACATTGCGACGGCTCAAGGTTTCGGCGGCATGACGCAAAGCTGTGTGGCGTTGGGGCGCAGCCTGTGCAATTTCACCCTTGCGGGCAACGGTGACGACAATCCCATTTGTGCTATTCATGGTATCGCTTGAACCTTTCTTTTTGCTCTGCGCGTAGGTATCGCCATGCAAGAAACGTATGTGCAAAAGTGGTGCCGTCAGGACTGATCAGCGTGTGTGCAACGTAGGCAATCAACCACACTAAAGAGAAGCCACCCAAAGCCAACAGGAGCGTCACCAGTGATGCGAATGGCACTTGCCACCCCAACATACCCACTAACGCGGCCACAAGCCCTGCCACGCCTGCAAGCGGTGCCGTAGCAAGGCCAAAACCTTTAGCACGATCCTCGTACCCGGCATGAGGCATTAGCACAGTTGTGGGTGCTTGTGGCAACTCGCGTGCAATCTCCACTTCTACAATGTGTGAAGGTGGATCTTTTAAAGCTGGAACATAATTGTTCTGGTAGTCTCGCTTGCTCATCTGTCTTGCTCCCTAAAACAAAAATCCCAGCGTTTCCGCTGGGTCAAGGTGCAAGCATTAGCCAACCTGAGATACAATGCTCTCAGGTCAACCGCTGCTAGTACCAGCGAGTCGGCTTAGGCTGTAGTTGGTGTTATCAGCACTGGCTACAGCCGTTTTGTTTATTTAATTAGCAACATTATACTGCAAGATCATAGCTAGGTCAACGGGTGCTATATATCTAGTACCCCCGTTAGGGTTCTGGTAGCCGCTGACGTTCCCAGAACGTTATTATTGCCATGTACCATTTCATAGCTCCAATGTAGCTCTAATAGCCAATGAAGTTTCTAGTAACGTTCTGATTGCCTCTTACCCTTCCATAACTCCAATGGAGTTCCCATCATGACAGACAACCTATACAGCGTCAAACAGGCTGCAGAGATTACCGAGGTTAGTCGGCAAAGCATCCGAGCATACACTGGAAGCTATGCGCGCTGGTTCTCAACCGAAGCTACCCCACAACAAGGTGGTGAACGTCGATTCACCAGTGCTGATCTCAAGCTGATCAAGTTCATCTTCGCCACCGTCACCAGAGACAAAATCACCCATGAACAAGTGCAGGAACGTCTGGCCGCAGGCGCGCTTGAGGCCTTTAATTGGGAACCCGACACAGACGCCCATAGAGCCGCGTCAGAGCCCTCCCAGCATACTAACACCTCTCTCGTACCTGTAGAGCGTCTACAGGCTGCACAAGCCCTCATGATGGATGCCCAGCGCCGGGAGCAGGAAGCCATAGCGCGCGCTGAAGAACAGGCGCAGCGTTTGCGTGAGCAAGCTCAACTGCGCGAGCGTGAACTGCTCGCGCAGTTGAATCAACTGCAGCGTGAACTGGGCAAGGCAGAGGGGAAGATTGAATCTCTGGAAGCCACTCGTCAAGCTACACCGCCGGAGCACAATCGTTCGTGGTGGGCGCGGCTGGTGGGAGGGAAGTGAAGTGGAGTTTTGCTAGCGGGGAAATAGGGTTCGTGGTTCGGATTCATTAATAGATCGAAAGAAGAACAGCGTCTCGAACTGATCAAATCCTGTTAGATCAAGAGGCGCTTCGAAGGAATAAATTGCAAGCACATTCTGATCATTAATAAGATTCACGGAGCGAATAATATCCAACGACTGCAAAGATGAAGTCTGAACTGTCCCAGACACATAGCGCCGAGATTCCCCATTAAAAGTGTCACTAAAAACACTAGGAAATCTTGTACCCTCATAGGAGCGTGGACTTGTGATAGGGCCGTGACAAGTAACCGAACAGAAAACTGGAATAAGGGTTTTGAGTGTAAAAATCCTGCGAGAAGCACCTTTATCACAGGATTTTCGTCGCCCTCAGCAGGATTTGAACGCTCGGATGGTTATTACGACAAAGGCAAAATTCATCGTTATCACAGGAATTGCCTTGACCGACACCAGGAAATAGAAAGATCTTGGTCACTTTTGCCCCTAAAACGGCTTATTCCGGTTTTCTGTTCCAATGCTTGTGGAAGCCCTGATAGCATCATCAGCATTAGCATAGGCATCAGATGATAGGACAAACTCAGCAGAAGATAGTAGCTCTTGAAGACCTCCATAAAGTATTTCCTCGCTTACCATACCCCCTCTCACGTGGATGTCGTACCATGCTGCTGCCATGCACCTTACAATTAACGTGAGAAGGCGCAAGGAGCTAATAATCTTGTCTCGCTCTTGGTCTGATGCTTGAGGAATGAAATATCTCCATCCATTTTTGGCATGGAACAGAGGTAGCCTCGCATTATTGTAGATTTCGCTTACAAAATATTTGATAGGATCTGAATGACCTGCAGGGGAAAACCTCGCAAGATTTAAATCCTTGTCTACTTTAGTAAGAGAGTCTTTAAGCCATTTTTCCTCTCCACCTTTTTTAGGATACCTTGTGCTGAGAAGTAACTCAAGAGCAAGATACATGTTTCGATAGGCATCAAACAGATCATCAGAAACTTGTGAGAGTCGATAATAGCGAAAACCAGGATGATGCTGTGGCACTACCTTGATTGGAGGAACAATATTTCCGGCTGAGTCACGTACTGTCAGTTCAGCAGAACCAACTGACCAGATTGTGGTTGCAGTTGTTACTGCTGCGATGGTCTTTTGTCCAGAGTTGTTCCACCAAGTGAAGTATTCATTTCCCGCATCATGCGTTGACAAATCAGGGCCTCCCGTCATCGAGAGCATGTCGAGCCCCTCTTGTATCAAATCAAAGCCACGCTTGAAGGCTTCACTATGTGAACTTTCTCCAGAAAAGGAGCAGACTATGAAAGGTGTATCTGCTGCCACCTGGAACTGCGCTTCGGCGTGTGTAAAGGTGCGTGCCTCCTTAGGTGGACGCACTAGTAATAATGCAAGTCCTGAGTCGTATGATGTTTCTGCCTCAAGCAAGTTTAGTGTTCCTAGAGTTGCCATTACTCGACCTCACCACATTAAATTCTTCCCAATGACTATCTACTTCAAATTTTCTCCAATTCCTCCGCCACGATAATCTATTTTTGGCTACGTCCTACTTGCCCGCCAATTGTGCGACAGCAGGTCCAAAGGTATCTGGGCCAATGTACGAAGTCGTCGTGAAGATTGCTGTGGGGATATGGATGGAGGCATTGGTTGCTTTGTCTAGGCCCTATACAAACATTGCTGTCACCAGCCGCCACAAGAGGGACTTTTTCAATCGTTGCATCTTCTCGGACATGTTTTTAGGGAGATAACCCCTGATAGTCCACTGGTACTCACTCTTGAAGGGTAATTCGCGAACACGCTCAACTCAGCCTAGAAGCGCCATTCTCTGCCGAGTTTATATGTTCGCGAAGGGTTAGAAATACACCGGTATCAAAGGGCTTATGGCGCTTCATGACAGCAATGTTTGTATAGGGCCATCTAGGTGAGTGAGATTTGGGAAGGATGTGTATTTCTAGTATAGGGGCAACGGGGTCATTACCCAAGCTCTACGCGCCCCACAGGAAGCCCCAGGGCGTCCAGCAGCCAGTGGTTTACTTTGTACCCTCTGTGGCGTCCTGGGCGGCTTGTCGCTGCTCCAGCATTGCGCCTATACTTACGGGATCATTAATCACCCACATTGACAGGAGCCCCCATGAAGCATCTACTCCCCACCCTACTGACCGTCCTTGTCGCGCTGCACATTGCTGGTTGCGGCGATGTGCGTCCCCCAAACGAATCTGCCCAGGCAATTGCCCCCGTCGCATCCACTTCGGTTTCGACCCCACCGACAGCAACCCTGACGCCCACCGCTGAATCGACAGCGACCACAGATCCGACCCTTGAACCAACACCCACGTCAACCGTTGAGCCAGTTGGTGAAGGTACGCCCGCGCAGGTGACAAACATCGTTGATGGTGACACAATTGACGTGCTGATTAACGGCGCAGAGCGCCCACGTTCGTGGTGGAGCAGGCTCCTGGGCAGAAAATGGCAGTGATGCACACCAACAGGGATATTGACTATGATGACCGTACAGGATCCCCAGAGGGACTACCGCGTGAATTCATAGCCTTGATCATAGATTTCCCCGAACGTGTTTACGGCACCTGGTGGTATGTTGACAATTATGATGCTGACGTCCGGATTGGTGGATGGTACATCTGGATAGAACCGCTTAGCTTGCTCGGCGTGTCACGCGGTGCCAATGTTGCATGGTGCACTGTCGATAATTTTGAAATGGGCCTCGACGAGGTTGCAAACAGGCTGCGCGGTGGGTAGGCACTCGCAACGAAGGTTAGCCGTGGAAGGTGGTTGTAACGTGTAATTAATTACACGCAAAGCGAAGTAATCCCTCTCGCAAGGAGTGTTAACCGTGAACGTTGGTTGTGACGCTTTTCATATCATTGTGAGAAGCATTTACGGGGATAGTCTTGCAACGAATGTTGACAACAGCACAACAGCCGCCCCGTTCGTGGTGGGCACGGCTGCTGGGTGGTTGTACCAGGGGGAGTTTGTGGCAGAACGATACGTTGACAATCCAGCCGAAATTGCGCCGCTTGTCAAAAGGACAGGCAGGACGAATATAGCAGGTGTCCTCTTTTTGAAACGGATTGTCCCATGACCGCACCTATAGTCACTACATCACTATCACCGTCGCTCCTATTACCCAAATCCATAGCAAAGTCGTCTACCTGCAGCCAAAAGACAGAACGTTGGCGCGAGGATCATGCTGTGGTGCATATCACGTCACAAGTGGGTGGCTTGAGCCGTATTGCCATGCTGCCATTTATGTCACGCCTACACAATAGATATCAGGCTTCTTCTGAATTGCAAGAGGGTCTATGACAGATGACGAGCACACCATTATCCCATCTCCAAGCAGTACGCATTTCGTCACCATCACCGAGCGCGGCACTAAGCAGATCCGCGGCAAAGTCGTCTTCGTACACCGTGTCAGCGATGGTCATGCGGAGGTACATATCAGGACAAGTGAATGGCTGGATCCAGGCACCTACGAAGCCACCTACGTGACCGGTACTCAGAATGCAAGTGGTCATTATAATGTGATTGGTTACGCCGTTCATGAGGAGGGTGGCTACTTGTTCGAAGGCACATTCGAACGCACGACGTAGCCTAATAATCGGCTCCATAGCATCGGCATTTCAGTCCGATAGTCTTTACTTATCAGTATCTATTCCCCAAATTCAGCCCGAAATCCTGCAACTTCTGTTGCATGGTCTATTCTGCGCTATCTGCTGCCTCGTCTATGAAATGCCGTTCGCAACTTCTGTTGCAACCTTTTTGCAGATTCGCACGCGCTTCGCTGTCGGCAGTGGGAAAGACGGAAGTGATAATCTTTTTTGGCCTGAGCTTTTTTACCGCGTCGGAAAATGCAATAAGGGGAGAATGAACTCAAATTGAGATAACGCCCACTGCATCCCAATCGCTTAGAAGTTAAAAGAGACGAACACCTGCAACGCACAACGAAGGTCATCAGTAAGCCAGGAGAGATGGATGACAAGAGCAATAGGTATTATCTTACTGCTTGCATCTGCTGTTGCAATCTTTCTGATTGCCCGCCAGTACCCATTTGCAGGAACGGTTGTATTTGAGTTTCAAGAGGTTTGGTTGTGGATCGTGCTCGTGGTTGTAATTCTTCTGGCAGGCATCGGTGGGTACCTTGCCTTTCGCCGTAGAGCATTAACCAGATATGACTAACCTCTAAAGACACGAACACGCCTTCTTGCGCCGTGCAGGTCGGTGCCCAATACAAACTCCTTATAAACTCGTCGCGCAAACTTCTATGTGCAAATCCAAAGCACGCGCTCATCAACTGTACGACGAGTTTGCGGACGTCTTTGCCCACACCAGGATAACCACGCACAGAATGCCCCTTGTTTTTTAGGCCAGGGGGCATTCTGTGCGTTTGCTTGGCAGAGCAAGGTCCAGGTTTATCACCTGGGCTTCTTTCTATCTCGCATGTGACTAATTTGCCTGAAAACGGACTTGAGTTAACCACATAGTGCCCGTAGCCGTGCCGACGGGACCACCAAGAACAGCTCGCAGGCGCACAGACACAGCGTATGTGCTGGTTGTAAATGGTAGTTACCTCAAGCTGTAAAAAACTCAAGTTGACCTGCCAACCTGCGCCGCCATCTCAGGTTTCGTCGTCTGACTTTCCACGTATGTTGCACATCGTGCCGAAAATGGCAGCGGATGCACAAGGCCACCACGAACACCGAGGACGCTTCGTACTCACTGTCATAATGAGCGACGGTGAGCGTATACTGCCAGCACGAAGATTAGCATTAGACTGAAGAACTGACCACTCCGCTATAAACGGTTACGGTCAATATAATCACACTTTTCTTGACTTGACCCTAAAGATACTCTTTAGTGACCAAACTCACTGTTGTTATTCTTGTACCGCTTTTTGTCCTTCTTTTAGGCTTGTATTCATTGCAAATCAGCGCGACGATCAGCTATTACCCAAAGATGTGAGATACGATAGTAATCAGCGCGGCGGAAATGTCTAACCTTGTCATCTGCCTTTGCGTGTTGATAACGATACCTATTAGAGTGCTTCATCAGCATTTTCGTTTTAACAAACTGCCCGGCGTAATCTTGCATCACGTTCATATGCCTCAAATGCCGAACCCATGGCAAGAAAGTAAGATAATCCATGCGTTTTCTTCGCTGGCTACTGATTGTAACGATTGCCTTACAAGGCTTCGCTCCTGCATTGGCCCTTGCGCGAGTGGAGAATTCGCTCCCTTCGGCTTCTCCAATTACTGAGCCCAAGATCTCTCTGGCATCTGTCCAAGAGACGCCTCTCGCGCCATTAGATGATCCCGCGCTTGTCTACGCACCCGCAGAATTACCTGCTGGCGTAGCGGTGACCATCAGTGTTGACCCAGCCGAAATTGCCGCTGGTGGGACGATCACGATTTTGGGCCAGGGCGCGCCGGCAAACGTTCAAGTACGCCTGGCCGTCGTGAGTGAGGGCAAGACGCTCGGTATCCGAGCTGTGGCCGCAAATGCTAGTGGTGGCTACACGGCCGAGATTCCGGTGGATGCCACCTATCCCACCGGCTCCGTGCAAATCTGTGCGTTCGTCTCGGGCATCGAGAACGCGGAGGTAACATGTACCACGCTGATAATTACGCCACCTGCCAAGGGTAGCGTGAGTGGACAGTTGCCGTTGGATGCTGTATCAGTGGCCAATGCAGACGCCATTGACGCCGAGTTCCAACTGATGAATGCGGCTGGCGCGGTGCTCTACACCACGGCGCTGCTAGCTGACGGCGCTTTCTCGTTGACCGATGTCGCCCCCGGTGCCTATCTCTATGCCGTGACCGGACGCGTTCCCCATTTAACCGACCTGGGTTCGTTGATCGTTCAGCCCAAGAAGAACAATTTTATCGAACTGGCAGTCCGCAAAACCTGTAGCATTGCGGCACTGGTCAAACCGACCACTGCGCTCAATGTCAACCCGTCGCGTGTCGAATTCACGCAAAAGAGCCGCACGAACGGCCTCTTTCGTACCTATGAGGATGTTCGACGCCCCTTCGGTCTTTACGTTACCGGCGTAGAAAATAATGTGACCTTCACCGCATCACCGCAGGTCACGGGTGCAGTTGATAAGGTTGTTTTTGAGTTTTACGGCGTCAAAGGCCAGCTTATCCAGCGTCTTGAGGACGCCAGCCCGCCTTATTCAGTTGTCTTCGACGTCGGGCGCTTGCCTGCGAGCAAGGGAAACATTCATCCCTATGTCATGATCACGCCAGTGGTTGCAGGGACAGAGCAATGTGCCTCGTTCTATGACATTGAGGTCATGGGCAACCCCATGGCCAGCCGCTATCTGCAGCCGCTGCCCAACAGCCACACCACCTGGCACGGCGTATCACGCACCTATCGATTTGAGGGCATCCTACCCTATGTGGAAGATGTATTACCGGCCCACTATTCATTGGGCACGGTGCCCTTCTTGGGTGAAATCAAGAATGACTTTAATACCGGCGTCTATGTCAAGGGCGATTTCGATCTGGAAGGCAAGGCGCGTATCTTCCTCGTTGAAGTCTTTGCCGACGCCGTCTTGCTCAGTCTACCCATCCTGCCCCCGGGAGATCGCAAGAACATTACGCCGCCTGGATTTGGCCTCGCTCGCTTTGACATCCGCAATCCGGCGCATATGGCGATCCCCTACGGTCCGCTGGAGCTTTATCAGCGCGACCTCTTTTCCGTCCCCTTCGCCAAGATCTTGATTTTTACCTATTTTGGCATCTTCAACGCCTATGTCTCTGGCGGGCTTAACTTCGGTGTGGGGCTTTATCTAGAGGGGGTAGTACGCCCACTAGCACCCGCCCTGGACTCAACACTCACCGGCAATGCCAGTTTTGCCGCCGAGCTGGGGCTCAGTGCCGACATCCTCTTTGGTTTGGTTGAGGGAGGTGTTGGGCTAGGCGGTCAAGTCTGTGTCAACGTGCCGCTGCGCGTGATCTTGGCGGCTGAGCCGAATGTCTTTTTCGACCATCCCTTTGTCGGTGGGCGGCTCTATCTCGTGGCATGGGCATCCGCGTTCTGGGGAGTGGTCAAAAAGCGCACGACCTCAACCATCGAGGACTTTGGCCCTGGCTGTCCCAGCGTTGCCGCAGTCGGTGCGGAGAGCGATCCACCTGCACCCGACGTATTCCGTTCGCCCGCAGTGGCTGCGTCGTTCGATGGCGGCATGCTAGCTGCCTATGTAGAGAACACAGTACCACCGGATGCGACACCGCAAGTCCAGATCCTCGTTCGCTTCCAGGACGCAGACACGGGCGAATGGAGCGAGCCAGAGGCGATCAGCAACCCGGCGCACAGCGCCCAGAGCCCGACTGTCGCCTTCGTCGGTCCAAACCAGCTCCCCATGGTGGCCTGGACAGAGAACACGCTCACTGCTGAAGAAGCTGCGGCCTTAGGTGATGAGAATCCAGCGGCACACATGCTCCACCAAGAGATCTTCTATAGATTGTGGTTCGGCAATGATGGCTGGGGCGCACCCATTCGCTTGACCAACGATCAACTGGCTGACGGACTCGCCGAGGCGGCGGCTACACACCTGGGTGCCGTCATCGCCTGGACGACTGACCTCGACGGCAACGCCAACACGCGCGGCGACCAGCGTATCGCTGTTTCGACCTATGATCCCGCCTTCGAGCGCTTTGGCACACCGCAACTACTCGGTTATCCGGACGCCAGCCTCGACAACAATGTGCTTAATAATGATGTTGCCGTCGCCATCGACAATGACGGCTATGCCTATGTGGCGTGGGTCTACGACCTCGATGCCGACCTGACCACTAGCTATGACCGCCATCTGGCCGTGGTCTATGGCAATGACGGCGACTGGGCCTACTTAAATACAGATGTTCTGCCCAACCGCGTCGATTCACCGACGATCACTTTTTCGTCTGCTGGCCTGCAGGCAGCCTTCTTGGTACGCAAGCCGACGCCAGACGGCGAGGTGGGCGTGTTGGGCACCAATGGCGAACTGTGGACGGCGCTCTATAGTAACGACGAGTGGTCGATGAACCGCATGCAGGATGCGGCAGGCGACTCGATCTATGCTGAGCAACCTGATCTTGAACACGCCGAGGACGAATCGTTGTTAATCTTCCGCCGCTTTGACGAACAAAGTGAACGCGGGCCGTTGGGGCAGATCAGCCTGAGCCGCTTGAGTGGCGCAGAGCTGCCCAGACCGCCGCTCAACTTGACCGATGCATCCGACCAGCAGTGGATGCCCGTCATTGCGATCGACCCCATTAACAGCCACGCCGTAGTGGTGCATTCTGCACTAGGAATCGGTGTCACTGCATCCGCCGCGGACGTGGCTGCCCCGCTGGCTAGTGGGCAAGCCTTGCCTGCTGCGCAAGCGGGCACGCTGCAGAGCAGTGCCAACCCTGTCCTCTTCCTCGACCTCGAAAACGACGCCGATCCGGCGTTAGATCCGTTGCAAGTCTCGGCTCAGGCACCTGTGCCCGGCACGACACTCACCATCACTGCGACCGTACGCAACGTGGGGCGTCGGGAGACGAGCGCTGTAACGGTAAGTCTCTATCAGGGACAGTCTGCTGGAGGTACGCTGATGGCTGCTAAGGTCGTGCCTGATATATTAGAGTTCAATGCCACCGCCACGCTGGTCTTTTCATTCGTTGTCCCAACAACATTCGAAGGCGGTGGCCAGTTGCCACTCTATGTTGAACTTGTTACCAATGGCGAAAATATCACCACGGCCAATGACGCAGCCACGCTGAGCTTGGGCGGCCTGAGTGCGCCCAGCCGCGTCGAGTTAGTGGGCGAGAATCCAGAGTTCGAGGGGGCTATGGATATGGCCTGGTCTGGTAATGTGGGCGAATATGTGACCGGCTATCGCATCCTGCGTGCCGCTACACCTGCCGGACCCTGGGCACTGGTGGGCGAAAGTGCCGTACCCAGCTTTACGGATACGATAGTGACGCTCGACCAGACCTATTGTTACGCCGTACAGGCATACAACGCACAGGGCGCACTCTCCATGCGAGGGGCCGCTGCATGTGCATCTCTGCCAAATAATACGGCACCGGTTGCCGCCGCCGGGGCTGATCAAAGTGTAAGTGTGGGCGCAACTATCAGCTTGAATGGCAGCGGTAGCAGCGATCCCGATGGGCATCTGCCACTTACGTATCAGTGGCAGCAGACGGAAGGAGCTGCGGTAGTTCTAACTACCCCAGGGAGTGTAACCGCAGGCTTTACGGCACCGGCGACGGCAGGCATCCTTACTTTTGCCTTGACCGTCACAGACAGCAAAGGACTCGCCAGTGCGCCGGATACTGTGCGCATTACCGTGAACAACCTGCCGGGCAATCTGAGCCCCAGCAGCTACCTGCCGCTGGTGGAACAGTGAAATTGCTAGCAGTTCATAAGCCCCAACTCGGAGTCGCATGGATTCGCTCCGACACCTACTTTCTGTAGAGCAACCGGGGCTGCATCAGCCTTCATGAACGAGTGGCTTGACCGAGTAAAGGAGTAGACTCGGTCAAGCTAGCATGAGAGCTCGATAGATGCTTACTGGCAAACTCAAAGACACCTTAGCTCAGATAGATGGGTACCCCTCGTATAGATACTTAGTTCTCGTACAGGTGGGTTTCATCTGAAGAAAATACGCCGCTTGCAGCGTGAAAGATTATCTTGCCTGACCGATATACACTGGCATAGAACGATCCACCGATCATGAGCATATCTCTCAATGGACAAAGTCTAGCAGAGGAAGGGATGAACTATGAGCACCGTCTTACCGAGCAAAGCTAGACTTGTCTACGCCACAAGTGCAGCCATGTTGACTCTCCTGTGGTTCCTCCTTCTCTCCTTCAGTCTCCATACGATTCTTCACGCCGCACCTTTTGAAGAACAGGAGGCGGTGGATGAGATTGGTACCATTACTGGACGGGTGACTGCCTCTGATGGTAATTCCTTAGGGACACTGGGCGTGGCTGCGACACGCGATGGCGATTTCTATAGTGCTGCAACCACCCTGGATGCCACAGGTCACTACATACTGAGCGGGCTTCCGCCTGGCACTTATCAGGTCAAATTCAACCCTGACGAGGAAGGACCCTATCTTTGGGAGTTCTATAACAAAAAGCTTACCGATGCAGTTGATCTTGTGCCGGTGTCAGCCAATGCGACCACCAGCGGGATCGATGCTGTGTTGCAGCTTGGCGGCATGATCCAGGGTCGAGTCACCTCAGAACTAACGGGTGAGCCGCTCGCCGGTATCGGTATTCGGGCCCAGATGTGGAGTGGAGACGATCCCTTTGTCGAGCGGGATGCGTATGCAGATGCGACCGGTCTCTACACCATCACAGCTCTCCGCACCGGCAGCTATGAGGTCAGCTTCAATTTTGTGTCCGAAGGGTTTCGTGAGGACTATGGTCAAGAGTATTATGACAACAAGTCCTCAGAGAGTGATGCCGATCCCGTCTCTGTAACGGTGGAGGTCAAGACTACCGGCATCAATGCGGCACTTGCCTACGTGGTGAGCATCACAGGCAGTGTGACAACAGCTGATGGCACACCTTTGGCTGGAGTAACCGTCACCACCTATAACGCGGCAGGAGACCCGTCAAGTTCGGATTTCACAAAGCAGACAGGCCACTATACACTTACCCATTTGCAGCCAGGCCCCTACCGCATACACTTCGGCGGCGACACTGTGCGCCCTGAGTTCTACGCCGATCGGGGCACCTTCGAGGAAGCCGACGTGATTACGGTGGCAGCGGGCGTGGTCGTGCCAAATGTGAATGCGGTGTTGCTTCCGCAGCAGCCCACAGACGTGCGGTTGGCCTCGGCGAGTACACGACCGAACGTGCTGCTGGCGGCATATGCCCCCCGCTTTATCCCCATGTACAGTCTGGACGGTGGGCAAACCTGGCAGGAATTTGCTACCCTGCCACCCTTCGATTTCTCAGACACTCCTCATTTGGCTGTTGTCCCCAAGGCTGATCCAGCACAGCCGGTGCGCTTTCTTCTGGCACGAAACGACAACATTTTATCTAGCGTACCATCAATATACCGGACGGGTGACGCTGGGGTAAGTTGGGATAATTTCCGCCCGCTGGCTGATCCACACTGCAATCAGGACGCATACGAAGCCATTGCTGGTCTCGCCACGTCGCCCGCGGATCCACAGCGCGTGTATGCGATCACAAGCTGCGACATCTTTTCGGGTCACGAGTCCCCACTGTATTACCACTATCGAAACCTCTACACCAGTGCCGATGGGGGTGTGACTTGGCAGAAGGTGACGAATCCGACTGAGGATGACATCGCCGACCTCAGTTACGCTTTGTTGCCATCGCCAGCACAGGCAGGCCGTGTTTATGTTCAATTTTCCATCTCCGCCTTTTCCGCTAATGGGCCCGGTAGCGTATGGCAGCGTAGTGACAACGCTGGAGAGACGTGGACGACCGAAACCTTTACGCTGACAACCCTCTTGTTGGATTGGGTCAACGCCAACCAACTCTATGGCGTTGAGGATGTTGGCGGGTTGGATGTCTTCTCCGAAAATCTCTTCCGCTATACCGGCAAGCGTAGCACCGATGGAGGTAATAGCTGGAGCGATTGGAACCAGCAGCCATGCCGTACCACCTTCCGCCAACTCGTGACCCTGCCTACCGCCGATACCTTGCTGCTCCTGTGCGATCAAGGGCTATACCGGAGTCGCAATGGTGGTGACATTTGGGAGAAGGTCGCTACGGAGACAGGTGGGGTGTTGGCTGTGCATGCCGGGGATCGCGAGCTTGTTCTGTGGGTGCGCGGTCATGAGGTGTGGGGGAGCCGCGATCAGGGAACGACGTGGAGCCGGCTCAGCACCTTGCCTGCTGCGAATGTGCTGTTGCCATTCATTCATCGCCCCTGACCTGCTCAGCTAGGAGACCTCCCTGATGCTGTGCCAGCGACGTGGCGCAACAAAACCCACCAAAGAGAACTGCGGCAGGGTCATATATGAGGGGACGCTACAAAGTGGGGCAATATATTTCGTTAAAGGTTTCATTGATTGTACCAAAAAGGAGGCATTGTGCGTCTCGTAAACCTCCCTTTGCCCGTTCCAAAAGGGAGCGGATACTGTTGGCGAAAGCGTTAGACGGGCGCGAGAGCCGCAAAACGGGAAGTACGGGTTGGGCACGTGGGATTTCTTCAAGCCAGGCAACGATGCGGTCAAGATTGATAGCCGCTGCAATTGCGGTATGTTGGAGGTGGGCCTTGGCGAGTCCGCGGTAGCGTGTCTGGCGCAACTCAAAGGTGCGCACGTCCAGCGGTGGGTGCAAGTTTCACAGCCATGGGCTATGTAGTCACCCAGCATGCACACGTTGTGTTTGAACTGCCGAGCGATCAATACCAAACCTGGGCGAATGGAGCCAACCTCTGGCATGTGCAGTCCCCAGTGCTCGGTTGGCCGTCAGCGACCGTCTCAATCCTGCTCTCGATCCTCCTGATTGCGACAATCCTTTCACTGTTAAGCGATGCACGGCGTAGGCCACGTGCGGCAGACGTGGTCGGGCGACGTACCGAATAACCGTTTGACACACATGATGCTAAGTAAACAGCGACTCCGCCACAACCATACCTTGGTCTATGGGATTAGTCCGCCAGCTCCTGCTTGCTACGCAGGGGCAACAGGCTCAAATGGTGTGGTGGAGATAGCTACCGCAGGCTCCAATACGGAAATTTTATCGGAGTGAAATATGGACCAGCGGGGGCATTTGCGCAGAAACCTACGGTTCTGAATGAAAGTCTGGTTAATACTCCTTCAATCAAAATAGGGATTCGCGCATAGAAAATGACGTTTTCAACTCTTTGATTACTCTGGAAA
>MWWI01000029.1_pt1 | contig 32136 bp, 20 predicted proteins | sample 1047321 | NCBI WGS metagenome assembly MWWI01 (sample SAMN06349966, study PRJNA376086) | soil metagenome | isolation source: FI-1 sample Antarctic (ecotone) soil | place: Antarctica | reverse complement strand
TTCATCTGAATTTTACCTTTTAATGGAGAAAGAAATCTAACTTTGTATTCTACTGAATTAAATTTGTATTATGCAGAATTATTTATACTTCATTATCGCTGCAAAAATCAATAAATGTTTGACTTTGGTAGTGTCCTAATCTTGAGGTGATATACTTAGTTTTTGTGTCAAAAACGACCATTTTTAAGACGATTGGATATAGATATTATATGCAATTAAATTCCATATAATATAAATTAAATGTCTCAGAGATTAGTGGAGAGGAAAATGAATCAAGAGCAACAAATAATCGGCTACGATGAATTTATGCCCCAGCCGTTCCAGGAACGCCTAAGAATCTTTAATGAGGTTTCTGCTGAGAATCGTGCCCTGCTAATGAAGACGCATATTGAGCGGTGGTTAGCAGCAAATGAATCACGACTTAATGGTGAACAAATCGCTATTGTCGAAGAATGGATTCTCTTCATTACACCTGAGCTGTATCAAGAAGAGCGCGACATGGAGAAGATTCACCAAGAAGTCGAAGCGTTAGAGCGAAAGGGAGAAGCTGTTTTTTCACGGGAAGAACTAAGACAAATCCTAACGAATCAGGCTGATTATGTTCCTCGCGTCGAAACTAAAAAGGATTGATTGTAAAAGAGCATAGAAACTTATTAGGCATAGACCACTTCTTTCTTGTTGTCTCAAAAACTCCCCTTTTTGATACAATAATAAAAATATGAATAAAAGATTTCTTTTTGTCTCATTTTTCCTATTTTTGATTTTCAGTTACTCATTTGGGCAACAAACCATTCCGAAGGACACTTTGATTACTTTAGAAAGAAATCCTGGTTATTGGGGTATGTTGGGTGACTCTTGTCCCTTCTATAAGTTGACAATCTCCGCTGATGGAACTGTTGAATTAGAACCTAAAGACTACAAGGAACATAAGGTAATAACAAGTAAAATTATCAAAAGTAAGATTAATCAGGAACAAGTTAAACAGCTTATTTCTGAGTTTGAGAAAATAGATTTTTATTCATTAAAGAGCACATCTGAACGGAAGGAAAACACTCAAGAGGATTGTCCTGAATATGGAACAGATGATGTGACGGCTACTACTTCTATTACTGTCAATGGAAAATCAAAGCAAGTGGAACACTATCATGGCTGTCGAAAAACAGATGCACTAACAAAGCTAGTCAATCTAGAAAATAAAATTGATGAAACTGTAAACATAAAACAATGGTTTGATTGTAAAGATGGGAAAAACCGCATAACTTTATCAACTCAATAAAAATAGTCTCATAAACGCTGGGATACTGTTGTCGAATTCATTTGATCTGAATTTTATCTGATTAAAACCCAGTAAATTCAGAAATTCATTTTTCGTTTTTATTGGCTATTTTGAATTCGACAACAGTATCCGCTGGTTATTGACACAGCAGTTTATAATAGAATTTGTGTCAAAATCGACCCTTTTTGAGACGTTTTGTACATCATAGAATTATGAAGCGAGTATTCCTTTTAGCAATAATCCTTACTTTATCCCTAATGCCTTGTTTAGCTCAGAAATCCGAATCACTCTCAAGTAAAGATAAAGCTCATATAATTAAGGCTGTTCTTTTGGATAATAATCTCCTGCCTAAACCTACGCTCTTAGGCGAAAGGAAAGAACTCGTATATCTTTCAACAGAAAATATACCCTCAAAATTTACACCTAATATTCATGGAATCAGCTTTATACTTCTAAGTCCAAAGCAAATTAAAGAAAAAGCAAATACTATATTTAAATATTATGCTTTCGAGGAGTTCAAAGATGATGGCTCGAAAGTCTCCGTTTCATTTAGCCGAATTTATCAGGATACTAGAATACGCTGTTCAGGTTGTGCAGGTTCGGCTAGTTCAACTAAGGGAATCAGATATGAATTTCGTAAGATTAATCAGCAGTGGCAAGGAAAGAAGATTGACGGTTATTCTAGTGTAAGCTAAACTACAAAGACCTTAAAAATCAATCACATCTCTTCTCGGTAGAATAGTCTCGAAAACGCTCGTTTGTGAGAAATTTTGAAACTGTGTCAGAATCGGCTAAAATAGCCCATTTTACGGTGTCTTTACCCGTCTCGAAATCAAAGTTTCAAAAGATAAATGGAAATTGAGTTTTGAAACTCTTAAAACAAACTGATTTCTGCGTAATCACGTTTGAAATAACGTGGCTGAAATTTGTTACTCTTCTGACAATTCTCTTTAGTCGTCAAATACTGCAAATTTGACTCGTGTAATAAGCCTGAAACTAAATCCCCATTAACTGAAAATATATGGTCAATAGTTTTATCCGGTCTTTGAGAAATATTCAGAAATAACGGCAAATACTAAAAAGCTTTTTTATTTTTCGAGTTTAGAGTAGAACTTTTACAGAGAAGTATGATTTATTCTCCTGCCATCTGCCCTATTATATGTGGGTTAGGCGCGCCTTTATATTTTACCTATCGCGTCCAACTTAAACTAAAACTTTACTCAATCGGGAACCCCCCTTTATCTTCAATTACCTCATCTATTGCACTCATCAGTTCGATTGTTTGTAGCAAAGCCGAAACTACGGTTTTATAGTGTTCCAAGTTGTCATAGGATAGTGGTCTGCCTTTGCGGTCTTTGAGCCATTTCTGTAAAACCTGATAGCCGCCGATGTGAAAACTCCAAACCGTTTCAGGAACATTGCCAAAATACTGCGTTTCGTTTATCCAAACCTTTTCACCTTCATACTTTACTGTTTTGACTTCGTTTGAGCCTTTTTCGGGAAAGGTAACTTCGCTCTCGATGTCTTTTTCCAAAAGATGCAACCCTACTAATTGAGAGCCTAAATTAACCAGCAAGCGGAAAAGGGTGAGATTAGAAGTTAAAGGCAAACGCGGAAAATCTATCTTCAAAAATTCAGCATAACGAGAACGATAAGTTGGTGAATGAAAAACAGCGTAAGCGTAATTAAAAACATCTTCCGGCGCGAAAGTCTTTATCAAATCGCCTTTACCATCTGAAAGAAATTCAAGTTTTAATTTAGCGGAAAAGTCTTTGATAAATTCATCTGAAAAGTTCGGCTTTCTCGCGGAAGATTCTTCATCGAATAAGCCGCGCCTTTCGGTTGGATAAATATAAAGCGGGAAAAGATAATTTATTTCTTTTAACGAAACGGCGTGTCTGTCCATTACACTTTTCGTGCAAAGAATGTGTTCAAACCCGCGCTGAATTTCTATTGAGCGCGTTGTCGAAAGTGCAATGTTCTCTTTCGTCATTTGAATTTGAGATTCTAAACGCGGTCTGTCCATTATTGCTGGATGTAATATGCAGTATCGCAAATCAAACGGACGATATAAACATTTTTGTATGGAGTTTTCGCTTTCTTTATCTGCTTTAAGTTGTTTCCTCGCGCTTTCTAATTTCCAACTTCCCGTATTTTTCAAATCATAAATGTTTTCAAGTTGTGAGTTAGAGAAACTTGATGAAGTAAAATCATTCAACTTTTTAATAAGTTCAGATTTATCGAACGATAAAGCAAAATGGTCACGATGCGAAGTAAAACCTTGTCCAGAAAAAATAAAGACATCAGTTATTTTCCAATCTCTTTCATATTCTTTTCTAACATCAGCATCTTGCGGCGTGAAAAGATAAAAAGGTTTGTTCGGTTCAATCTCTTTCCATTCGGTTGTCGAAATGTCGTTGTTTGCCAGCCATTGATATTTTCCGCCGCGCAATTCCTTTTCGTTATTGACGTTTTCCGTCCAGATTTCACGAACACCGTAAAGATGTTTATGAAAAACTTTGGTATCGGTAGGTCGTGCAGGTATCGAACTTATATTTTGCTTTTTAACAAAAATTCCAATCGCAACGCCTTGCTGAATATCGAACACGTTTTCATCTTTTGAGCCGTCAGGCGAACGTTCCTTCTTTTTGGAGTTGCCGTGTAAATCCAAAACATAAATTTCATCAAAGGATTTCATCAGCGATTCCCTCATACCGCGAAAGGTCGGATTGTCCAAATAACCGTGATTCGTAACAAAAGCCAAAATGCCGTAGCCTGTCTGGTCAATTCGCCACTGTGAAAAGCGGATGAATTTAACGTAATCATCGTTGAGATATTTCGGATTTCTCTCGCCCAAAGGTTGACCATCAACTTCAAAATAGTTTCCGGTTATTTTGCCTGTATGAGCATCAATACCGTGAAGAAGCTGCTTTATCCATTCACCTGTATTAGCAGAATGTCCAGAATAAGGTGGATTACCTAACACAACCATTACAGGTGCATCTTGTTTGATTTTACTTGCAAAATCAGCTTCATCATTAAGCCAACGAGTTAAACCGGAAACGTTTGAAAGGCGGTCAACCTCTTCAAGTGTATTTGTCAGAAAAACTCTAAGGCGCTCGTTTGATTGGAACTTATAGCCTGTTTCTTCCAGAAGTAAGCCTAGTTTAAGATGTGCTACAGAGTAAGGTGCAACTAATAATTCAAATCCAAAGATGCGCGGCAAAAGATGTTCAGAGACATAGCCATCCCACATTCCTTTATTTTTCTCGAATCGTTTGGCAATTTGCTTGATAACGCTATAAAGAAAAGTTCCCGTTCCGGTTGCTGGGTCGAGAATCAAAAGTTTGTGAGATTCAATTTCGGTCTCACCTTGTTTGATTTTAATTTTACTCGAGTCTGCCAAACCTTTTGGCATTCCAAAATCCGTCTGCAAAATCTTATCTACGCTTCGCACGATGTAGGAAACAACAGGTTCGGGCGTGTAATAAACGCCGCGAGTTTCTCTCAACTTAGGGTTATATTCAGCAAGAAAAGTTTCGTAAAAATGAACTACTGGGTCTTCCTGTCGTGTTCGTTTGCCGAAGTCCTGCAAGATAGTTTCTATGTCAGTTCGATTCAAAAGTTCTGCTAAATCATCAACCGCCCAAGTAATGCGCTCGTCAAGATTTATCCCAGCGATGTTGTCGAATAATTGGCGTAGAAACGGGTTTGTTCTGGGAACAGATTGACCTGCGCTCAATCTCGTAAAAGGCGGTGAATGGCTGTTGCAACGCGCAGAAAACAGTCCGTAGGCAATGGTTTGAGCGTAAAGATCGGCAAATTGTGCCTCGGTCAAATCCGGCAGCAGAACCTTACGAAAACTCTGCATCTGGTCGTGTAGAGGGTCGAAGTCACTGTCATCTGTGTTTTCCGTTTCCAGTGCCCTCTCAATCGTTACCCGAATCAAACGAGCAATCGAAGCCATTCGCCTAGCAAGGTCTTTCGGAGTGGAAATGGTTTCAGCTTGAATTGTGAGGAAGTTTTGTAAAAGCTCAGTAAGTTCATTTCCACCATTCAAGGTTGGTATTATTTTTTTATCTTTCCCTATTTCCGCAAGAGTTACGGTTGTTCGATATTCACCGCGCACATACCACCGAAACTCCAAATAATCGGTGTATATCAGATTTGGCAGAGCCTCACGGTATCGCTCAAACTGTTCTTTCTCTCTTTTATCGAGCTTGTTCAAATCTTTGCCGACATCTTTGGCTTCAATGTAACCAAGCGGAATCTCACCTTGCGCGATTGTACCTTTGGTGATGATGTAGTCAGGCGCACCACAGGCAATTCTCTTAGGTTCGTTCGTTGCTGTGATACCACTTTGAAGTGATTCAACTAATGTTTTCAAGAAAGGTCTGTGAGTGTGTTCGGTAGCATCGTTACGGCTGTAAGCTCTTTCAATTTGGTCAAGGTAGGTTTGAATATCATTCATAGGTTTACTTTATTTGGCTACATCATCAAGCTTTCAACTGCCTTCATTACGATCCGATTGATTTTCGATGTTCAAAATACCACACTACAAAACTCTTTCAAAATCATAATCCGTTTTTATAGCCCCCTCCTAGAATGAGGCTTTGATTCTTTGCCAAGGGTATGCTATAAAATGCGATTATGACCACGCCCTCTATTACAACCGCATTTTCGATTAACCCTGACCCAACACTTTTATATTTAACACCGGGTTTGAAGGCAGCCTTGCACAAATGCCGGTTCGTAATTGAAAACTACCAAGGACTTACAGCAATTGAAGGCGACGTAGGACTTGGTAAATCTACCGTTTTACGATACCTATATCAATCCTACGAAAGCCGAGATGATTGCATAACAGCGTTCATACATACGCCATCATTTAAGTCAGAATTCGCTTTCCTCAAGGCTGTATGTGCTGAGTTTGACATACCTATTAGAACTTCTATGCAGAAGCAAGAGTCAGAACTCAATGCATTTCTAATCAAAAAATACTCAGAAAATCAAAGGGTAGTTTTATTCATAGACGAAGCGCAAAAGTTACCAGGCGTTCAACTTGAACTACTTCGCACGTTACTAAACTTCGAGACCGGAAAACATAAGCTAATCCAAATCGTTATCGCGGCGCAATTAGAGCTTAGGCAGAAACTAGCTGACCCATCCAAAAAGGCATTACGGTCAAGAATCTTTGCTCCGTCGAGTCTCGAAGCTCTCACTTTAGACGAGACAGAACAAATGATTGATTTCCGATGTGAGCAAGCCGAGATTGTTAACCCCTTTTCAAAACTAGCAATCCAGAGTATCTACACAGTAACAGGTGGCATACCAAGAGAAATCTTGAAGACCTGTGCTATCGGAATGGAGATGATGCGCGAATTTGATGTAGAGAAAATCGAACCGGAAATGATAGCGACAATTCATAAGGAGGCAATCTATGGTTGAAAAGTTAGCTTCCTTCAAGGATTTGATGCAGGCTAAACAAGACCGGGAAAAGTTAGAAAAAACTGGTCAACCAGTTAACCAGAATTCGGTTAACCAGTTAACCAGTGTGGTTAACCAGCATATTACATCTGTGGTTAACCAGCAGAAAGAAGAGACGGTTAACCAGTTAACCAACAAAAGTACAGAAATGGTTAACCAGTTAGACATTGAGAAAAAATTTCGTAGCCGCAGAGAGAGGAAATTAAAGGGTTTACGCCTTCCAAAGCAAAAGCTGGAAAAATGGGAACTGTGGTGTTTCGTTAATAAATTTGATTTTCAAGAAGCAGTAGAACTTGCAATGGACTGGTTAACTGGTCAACCAGTCGTGTCATTGACTGGTCAACTGGATAACCACGTATTGATTGATGATATTGATGATAATAAAGAGACTGATGAAATCATCCTCTTTTATCAAAAATGGACTGGAAACAATATCAAATCGAAAGACCGAAAATTGAGGGAAGAAGTCAGGAGATTTTCAAACGATATTTGCAAAATTGGAATTCTAACTGCAATTTCAAGAGCTAAAACAAAAATCAACTCATTTGCCTACTGTGTTCCGGTAATTGAAGATATAGCCGAAGATTCAAGTGCAATTGATAGTAAGGGTGAATACCTGAAACATTTGGAAAAATTTATTTTGGGCGCAAGGAAAGGAAAGAAAATTAGCTAACGGAAAGAAAATATGATTCAACCCGCCTCGAAAATACCAACAATCCTAGCTGGTGTAGCCGGAGAGTATTTTGTTGCCGCCGAACTATCACGTCGGGGATGGATTGCATCTATTTCTCTTCGCAATACTCGCGGCATAGACATTCTCGTTACCAATCAAGAGGCTTCTCGCTCAATCACAATTCAATGCAAGACGAGCCAGAAGAAAGACAAAAACTGGATTCTGAACGAAAAGAGCGAAACTTTCTTTTCCGGTAACCATTATTACGTTTTCGTTAGTTTGGGTGAATTTTCCGAGCGTCCAAATTATTATGTTGTTCCAAGCAAAGGCGTGGCAGAACAGGTGCAGCAATCTCATCGTTTGTGGTTAGACACACCGGGACGTGCTGGACGGCAGCACGTTGATAATGCTGTACGGAAGTTTTCCGACTATGAAAACTTGTATCTTGAACGCTGGGATTTGCTTGGTTTATAACAAAACTATACCTGGGTTCTGTTTTGAGCTACCTCTTCTTAAGCCTCAGAAAGGGCTAAGGCTGTTTTTAATCACCTGACCCTAGTCGTCCACCCATCTATTATTCAAACAAAGCCCTGTGAAGAAAACCCCCACCTCAGAGTGCCTCTTACAGATCTAAAACGATATATGGAGCATTTTAAAGCCAAATAGAGGGTGTTTTAGGGGAGGTCGAATCCCCTATACCATAAATATGAAATAATAGCAAACCAGGTACTTGACAACTGCCAATAGATGTGGTATACTTAAAATTAGGATGGAAAAAGTATAGAAAGTTAGAAAAAGGCACAACACCCGCCAGTCTCACAAACATTAGGGTATTGTGCCAATTAGTTAGCTTTTCTTAGCGGCTTTTTATGTCCTCTAAGAATGTAGAACAGGTCTACTGCCAATCTCAGTATATAGGCGCGGCAGTAGAAAGTCAAGTGGAAAATGAAAAAAGATTCAAAGGAGATTTTATATGGGAAGAATGAAAGAACTATACACAGAAAGAGAGGCTGCCGCCTATTTTGGTTGGTCTGTTTTCACGATGAGAGAAATTAGGAAACGAGGAGAGATAGAGCACTTTATCTTCAACAAAAAATCTGTTCGCTACACCCGTGAACAGTTAGAGAAGTTTAAGAATGAGCATGTCAACGGAGAGATAGATAGTTAAACAAATTACGTGAAGTATGAAATTGAAAAGTAAAAATCTCGGTTCGTGGAATGCTCAGGATTCAAAAAACGCTTTTGATCAACGCTTGAAAAAGGGGTCTGGCTTTTTTGGACACAAAAAAATACCGAGCTACGAAAAAAATGACATTAAGTATGTGTCGCGTAAACAACCGTGCGAGATTTGCGGTAAACCTGATTGGTGTTCCTACACCGTTAACGGTTTTGGTGAAATGGTTTTAGCGTTATGCCAGAGAGTAAGCTATGGCAGTGTAAAACAGGCGAAAGACAATTCGTATATTCATGTTATAGCTGAAACAACACGTATTTCGAATTACGTTAAAGCTGCACCAAAACCGAAGAATCCCAAAGCCGATATAACACGATGTAATGAAGTTTACACGGCATTGTTAGAGAATATCCAGGTAAGTAATGAAACGTTGGAAGATACAGAACTTTCAGCACTTTATAGCTCTCATGCAGACAGGTTATTAGAACGTGGTTTAGGAGACGATACGGTAGCACGAAATCTTTACGCTTCTGTTCCTCAGCAAGCCGGAGGAAATGAACTAACCCAGGAGTTATCAAAGAGATTTGATTTAACAGGCGTTCCCGGCTTTTATCAAGATTCAAACGGAATATGGCAATTAAATACCTACTCTAAGGGTTACTACGTTCCATACCGCAATCAAAAAGGCAAAATCTTCGGGCTGCAGATTCGGTTAGACGTGCCAATAGACAAAACTAAATATGTCTGGCTTTCTACGCCAGCTAAAGAGTTTGGAGCATCAAGCGGAAGTCCTTTGCATTTCGTAAATACGAACATTATTCAGGAGACTGCGGAGCTTTATGTTACGGAAGGAGCGTTGAAAGCTGATGTTATTGGCGAACTCAGCAAAGTTGGAGTAGTAGCGATGGCTGGCGTTAAAAGTGTAAAGGCGGAACTTTTAGCTGAAATGCTAAAAATACTTTTTCCAAATTTGAGGCGTGTTTTCATAGCATTCGATATGGATTTTCAGACTAATAAATACGTCGAAAGTGCATTATCGGAAATGGAAACGGAATTTCAGAAATGGAATGGTTTAGAAGTCAAAACCTTGGTCTGGGAATTATGCGATGGCAAAGGGTTTGACGATTACTTATTACAAGCAGGGGAAAATGAAAATGGGATATAGTTTAGAGGTTTTAAGTCCATCAGAAAGAAGTGAAAGATTTGCTGCATTAACTGGTGAGGAATTACAAACAGAGTCGGTCGATCAGTCGATCAGTAACGATGCAGTTGATGGGGTTTCAGTTGATTACCTAGCAGAAGCACCGTTAACTGATACTGGAAATGCTGAATGCTTTGCTGTTGAATGTGGTGATAGTTACATTTACAACAAAACGAATAACTCATGGTATCAGTGGGATGAAGTAGTTTGGAAGGAAGATAAAACAGATGGTATCAACACAGCTATTCTTCGAACAATAAGAAACAGACAACGGGTAATTGCCACTTACGCCACAAATGAGTTGAGCGATAAGGCAAGATACTTTAATTACCTGGTCAAATGTGAAGATGTGCGTAATCGCAAAAACATCAAACAAGCTGCTGAATGGCTGCCTGAGTTTGCCACGACTATCGACCAGTATGATAAAGACATTCACTTAGCCGCTACCCAGAACGGAACTCTGGACTTAAATGATTGTTCCTTCAGAGAATCTAAGCAGGAAGATTACTTAACAAAACAACTGGGGACTATATATGACGAGTCTGCTGACTGCCCACGCTTTAAAGAATTCCTAAAAGAGGTTTTCAATGGTGATGATGAACTGATCGACTTTATGCAGAGGGTCATCGGTTATTGCCTGACGGGTGAAATATCAGAACAGAAGATGTTTATTCTCTATGGCTTCGGCAAAAATGGCAAAAGTGTTTTGCTGAACACCGTTCAGGCAATGCTTGGAGATTACGCAGGAACAGCCAGCTTTAAGACCTTCGACGCAGACAAACAAAGTGAACAGACAAATGACCTGGCAATGTTAAAAGGCAGGAGATTTGTAGCAATGAGCGAATCTGCAGCCGACAGAAGAATAAATGAGCCTTTGATCAAGCAGGTCACTGGCGGAGATAAAATTAGCTGCAGGTTTTTAAGAAAAGAATTCTTCGATTACCTGCCGCAATTCAAGCTCTTCTTAGCCACTAATCACAAACCAGTCATCACCCAGAGTGACTTCGGCATTTGGAGAAGGATTGTTCTGATACCATTTACTCAGAACTTTGACGGACGAGAAGAGGCAGGACTCAAGGAAAAATTATTGGATGAACTGCCGGGCATTCTAAACTGGGCAATTGAAGGTTTGAGAAAATGGCAGGAAAAAGGACTGGAACATCTTCCTACTGCTGTAACTGAAGCGACAACAAAGTATAAGGAAGACTGCGATACGATTGGACAATGGTTAGAACAAAAAACAACCAAAGATCCAACGAAATCTATACAGTCCTCAGAGGCTTACAAATCATATAAAGACTGGGCTGAGTTAAACGGCTACCATTATTTAGGTATTAAAACATTCAAATCTTCACTGGAAGAACGTGGTTTTACTCCACAGAAGAAAAAAGATGGAAATTATTTTCTTGGGCTAACGGTGAAATACATGTATTAGTATTTAAAGAGGTGGAAGAAGTGGAGGGAGTGGAGGCAGAATAGTATTAACTCCTAGAAATGAAAAAATATAAGTTAATACTTTTTTCCCTCCACTCCCTCCACCCCTCCACTAAATAATAGATCAGTATTCTGTAACCTCTTTAAAAAGGTGGAAACAAATAGACTACTGGCTAGGATGGTTTTTAATCTTGACGATTTTAAAGCAATACGATGGCATCCCCCATCTCATATACCGGTTTGATGTCTGTCAGCACACGCCAAAATTTTGGAATTTCAAAATAAGGAAACTAACTTTTTAACACAAGGCTTTAAGCTAAGTACCTGATATGACACTACTTGGCTGACAATCGAGTGATAAAAGGGGATTTTTCTACAAAAAAATTGACTTTTCCAAAATTGCTCTCTCTAAATGGTGTGATATATAGACTTATGCTCTCAGAAGGCTAGAGTTACCTACTTAAAGTGCAGATATGGCAGGTTCTTGGCTTTTTATGGTCGAGATTATAAATACGGGTGGGTTGGGGTTCCAGGTCAAAAATCAAGCTTGATTGTGCACTCAAGGCAAATTTCCAAGTCCATTGAAGGGACACCCCCTGGCTGATTAACAGACATAACTTGCGGTGCAAAACTATAACGTTTGTGTTTTACCTGGATAGTAAAAATTGCAGTGAATATTACTTGGTTAAATCGGTAGTAACCAGACGAATTTGTCGTAGCGTAACTCACATTACCGTATGAATCGGTCAAAGTTACTGTTGCATTTGATAAACCTCGATTATTTGGAGTACTTGTTGGATTCCTTACTCGTCCGCTAATGGAAATTAATCTCGGCGCGTTGACTATCAATTGTGAGGGATAACCTCGTGCAGCCAGTTGTGTGGAATCAAGAAACGTTTGATTGGTAACCACATCAGATGCAAAAACATGAAACGGATAAACTCCTGAAGATTGATTTCGAAAAAATCTTGTAACCCCCTGATAGACTCCATCTTTGTCATCTCCCGAAATACGGTTCATAGAAACCGGCAATAACACATCACTATAGATTAAATTTACGCTAACAGAACGGACACCTGATTGTGCATCTTTAACGCGAACAGTGACAGTCACATCCTGTGAGCTACTGCTCGTATCAATAACAGTGGGAGTTAAACTGATTTCACTTATCTCTGGCGGAGTTATATCTTCAATATTACTTATTACCTGCAATTGAGTAGCAAATCCACGTGCTACAAGCTGAGAACTGGTTAAAAAACTGAAATTTCTGCCATCGGTTGGATTAATTGAAATGTTCCATGTTCCAGCCCTACTGTACTGAGGAAATACTATTGTCCCACGATACACTCCATCATTACTATTTCCTGAAATCAGATTTTGACTGCTCATAAAAATACTAGGAGCATGGAATCCTATAGGACTTCGGAAGTACACGGGAATACTTTTGACACCATCACCGGCATCTGTCGCACGAACAGTGACGGTCACAGTTTGAGCATTGTCGGTAATATCGATAGTTGAAGGAGTAAAACTAAGCTCAACAATATCTGGCGGGGTTGTATCCGTTGTTTGTGCGCTGACCTGACCTATCAAGAAAGCTAAGATTGCCACCAGCGCTAAATTACCGGTAAATAACAGAGGGCGTATTTCTATGAGGGAAACGAGTAGTTTATTCATTTTATCGTCCTGATAAAGGTTGTGAGCAAAGTTTGGTTTTTATAAACCAGTTAAATTTGAGTTCTTAATTCAGATTGAATATAAAGTAAAAAGGGAAAGAAGTCTATAAAAACTTGATGAGAGTCCTTTAGACAAAGAAAAAAGCCGCAAGTTTTTAAAGCTTATGGCTTTTTTCTCTTATTTTACTTTAGTCTCTTTTTTAGTTGTTTTAATAAATATACGCATTCGGGATCGGTCGATCTTCGCTTGTGCCAAACTGCACGCCCGTTAATCCCTCTGTCGAACGCAAGATGTACCAGGAGCCGTTTGACGGGCGGAACACTGCTACATCAGCTTTCCCGTCGCCATCGTAATCTGCTGGAACTGGTCTGTCACCGTTCACTCCAAACTGCACCGCGTCAAAGTTTTGTGATGCAATTCCAGTCGGGCGAGCGATATACCAGAAACCGTTCGATGGACGAAATACCGCCAGGTTTGCCATTCCGTCGCCGTCAAAATCTGCCGGTGCCGGGATGTCGGTTGGCAAGCCAAAAGCTGTCTGGGTTATTTGATTAACTGAGCTTTTCAGGATAATCCACGTTGCGGTCGATTGACGGAAAACTGCCGGATCAAGCCTGCCGTCGCCGTCAAAATCTCCGACCAGCGGTCTGTCTCCGGTTACGCCGAGCGCAATCGTATTAAAATTAACTGTTGGCTGTGATGATGGACGATAATAGAAAAAGCTTTGTCCGCCAGTCAGGGAGCCGTCACGGTAAACGGCTAAATCGCCTTTGCCGTCTCCGTCCCAATCGCCTGACACCGGCACATCGCCGGTCGCGCCGAACTGGACAGGAACAAATGAATTGTCCGAGCTTCTGGTGATGTAAAAGTATGCAGAATTTCCAGCGCCGGGAACGACACCCCGAAAGACGGTAATATCGGTTTTGCCGTCGCCATCGTAGTCGGCGGGTGCAGGGAGGTCCCCTGATTGTCCGAACTGAAGAGCATAGAAAGTGTTATTCACGCCGCGCAGCTGATACCAGAAACCATTTGAAGGACGAAACACAGAAACATCAGCGCGTCCGTCACCATCGAAATCAAACGGCGTAATCAAACGAAACGGATTAACGTTTAAGCGTGCGATACCGAGGCGCGTTACTCCGCCGATAATTGTAAAATCACCGCCGACTAGAATCTGTCCGTTTGTTTGTCTGACAATTGTTCTAACCGCGCCGTTCGCGCCGTCTGGAAAGAAACTGTTATCTAAAGTTCCGTTCGGTCTAAGACGTGCAAAGTTTGAGCGTGGAGTGTTATTGATATGCGAAAAGTAACCGCCAACCAGAATGCTTCCATCCGATTGCGCAAGAAACTGATTGATAACAACAAATTGAGACGGGTTGCTAAAAGTCGGAGACGAAAAAGTCGTGTCCGCAGCACCATTATTACCTAAACGTACAATTGTTGTGTTAGTTAAAGCTAAATATCTTCCGTCGGTTAGCAATTCGATTTGACGAACCCCAGAAATGCTTCCCGCATTGAAGGAAGCATCGATAGTTCCGTCCGCGTTCAAGCGAACTAGATTTGTACGGTTAACTCCGTTCACGCCGCTGAATGAACCACCAACAAGAATTTTACCGTCCGATTGTATGACAATACTGCTAATCGAACCACCAAATGTTGGATTAAACCCCGCGTTTAGGCTGCCATCGGCATTAAGCAGGGCAATGTTATTGCGAGGTTGCCCGCTCACACTGCTGAAATTTCCACCAATAAAAATTTTACCGTCTGGCTGCAAGGCAATGGTACCTACTCCACCCGAAGCTATGTTTGGATTAAAATTAGTATCGAGGCTGCCATTTATGTTAAGTCGAGTGAGAGTCTGTTGCTGCGTTGTATTGTTATAGCCAACAACTAGAATTTTTCCGTCGGGTTGAACGATTATTTTCGATACAGTGCCACTAAATCCTGTTCCCACACTGAATGTTGTATCAAGGCTACCGTCAGTGTTAACTCGTGCAATTGAAATACGCGGCACACCGTTGACGCGTATGAAATCTCCAGCAAAAATTACTTTGCCGTCTGGTTGCGCGGCGATTGCTGTTACCTTACCAAAGAATCCAAAATTTGCCGTGAAAGAACTCTCGACGCTACCGTCCTGATTGAGCCGCGCAAATTTACTAACAGACACGCCGTTTTCGAGAAATGTTCCGTATAAGACAATTCTTCCCGCCGAATCAAGCATCCAATTATTAATTAGCGTGATATTTGTCGGCGAAGCAAATGAATTATCTAAAATGCCGTTGGCATTTACGCGGTAAAATTGGGTGCTATTGCTAATCAAAACTTTACCACCCGGCAAAATCTTAACTCTGGTAGCCTCAGTGATATTAGGAGTGTTAAATGACAAATCTACAATGCCGGTGGGAAGCAGTCGAACGACATTTAGGCGATTAACCCCATTAGCTCCAGTAAATCTGCCAACAATTATCACATTGCCGTCTTCTTGGACATCGAAGTCGCTAATAGAAGTTTCACTATTGGAATTATTCACGTTGTTAACTAAACTCGGCGTTTCAAATGTCGAGTCGAGCGTGCCGTCCGCGTTAAAACGTCGCAATCTGCCTACTGGTGAATTGAAAGATAGTGTGGAAATATCGGCAACTAAAATCTTTCCATCCGGTAGCACCGATATCTTACCGGCACTTGCAAGCCTAAAATTACCACCAGTTGCTATAGAAATTCCGGCAAATGTATTGTCTAAAGTTCCGTTTGGATTGATCCGACAAAGACTAAAATTGTAGTAATCACGTCCAACGCTCTGAATGACAGCCAAAATTTTTCCATCCGGTTGAATTGCTCGAACAGTCGTAGTTTCGAACTGACCAGAAAGAGGAGCAACACAAGGCGAAGTAAAACTTGTATTTAGACTACCGTCAGAGTTGAGTCGGTAAATAGTGTTTCCTACGGTGATGATAATCTTTCCGTCAGGATGAAGTATTGCACTTGTAATTGTGAAGTTACATATCGCGCAGTTAAATGTATTATCCAAGCTGCCATCGGTGTTAAGACGAGCGATACCATTATTGACAACGCCATTTGCGACTTGGAAACTACCAAAAACGATAATTTTGTTGTCGGGCTGAAGTATAAAATTAGCCATTGAAGGCGAGGGCGAAAGCGAAGTTGAGTTTTTATCGGGAACTGCATTGAAAGATAAATCCACACTGCTCGACTGGGCTTGTAGGGTTGCGCTTAAAATTAACGTTAATAAAATTAGTTTAGTAACCGCTGAAAAATTTCTCGAAATCGTTTGATACATATTCATTTTGATTATTCTAGTTTTGTAGATCGATAAAAAATTGGTTTAAAGAGATTAGTGAAGAATCTACCCAGAACTAAAGGGAGATTAAGTAGTCATTCACAATTATGTTTATCTATGTCAATTCGAGTTTTTAGCAATAGACAATGTAAGTCTATTTGCTCCAATATTTAACTAATTACAGGATAGTTAAGTCTAATTGTGAACGACTACTTAGTTCGAGATAGTTTAGTGTATTTTGGTCTAAATTCGTGGAACTTGTCAAGATAAATTCAACTCTACCAATATTTTATTGTGTTTCTAAAATTTGTTTTTCTGAAGACTTTTCCTTTGAAAAAGTGGAAGGAGTGGAAGCAAATTAGTATTACCTTCTAATATTCCTTTTTTAAGAGTTAATACTTTTTTCCCTCCACTCCCTCCACTAAATAATAGAACAGTATCTTGTAACCTCATTAACGAGTGGAAACAAATAGACTACTGGCTAGGATGGGTTTTAATCTTGACGATTTTCAAGAAATACGATGGCATCCCCCTCTCATATATCAGTTTGATGTCTGACAGCACTCGGCAAATTTCTGGGATTTCAAAATAAGAAAACTAAAGAGAAGGCTTTAAGCCAAGCACCTGACATAGCACTATCCAGCTAAAATACTGGGTTGAGTATGAATGCTTTATACATTTTTTTATTTTTATAAATATAAAATATAATAACACCTCTAAACGTTGTGATATATAGACTTAGCCTATGATGAGGTAATTGACTCAGGGTAAGTATTCCAGATAAAAACCTCTCTACAGCAGCCTGAACACTCATGTAGGGGCTGTTAAAGGGTAGATAGATGGGGTTTCTAGCCTAGCATCTGTGTACTCACGAGCAAAGTGAGAAACTCAAACTTTTTACGTTTGTGCTGCGTCAAACCGAAACAGAAGCCGCTTATATTAAAATAAACGGGAAGCGATTACTTAAGGAGACAAAGAACCGCTCCCCATAGAATTTCCGCATTACTCCCCTAAATGCGGAAAATTGTGTGAGGCTGCACCAAGTTGAGTTATTGACATCCTATGCTTTTGATGGCGATGTTACTTACAACGCCATTTTTCGCTTGTCTGCCAATAAATTCGATACAGAGAATATTGGCTAGATTATAGTCTCCAATTTGTTTGATTTCAGTGTAGATGTATGCACCCCTTGAAGTGGTTGAGTTTGCACGTCCGTCTACTGTGTTGGAAAGTTCTTCTTGTGCTTCCATGGTTTTACGAGCCATATCTTCAGACAACACGAAGTTGAGGCTTTTGACTCGTTTTTGGTAGATCCGTGGCAAAAAGTATTCTCCGTCTTCGGTCCGAACCGAAATTCCAAACGCTTTGCCAGTACTATCTTCCGTTGCTTCAATTGTCCCGAGCCACACTGAAAACTTAATTGTTTTTCCAACGTAGTCGTCGAAGAACAGTGCTACCTTTTCAGGTGTCATACCAGTGACAAAATCGCTCTTTTGATATAGCTTTTCACCCGATATATTAGTGATGACAAAATCGCTCTTTTGACCTACATTGCTATTATTTGATTGGCTGGAGTTGTTCTCGTTTGGATTATAGACTCCTCCGATAATTGAGTTGGGATGCTTTTTCTCTTCCTTGCGAATCCTTTCCTGACTTTTTTCGTAAGCTGTCTGCTGCTTTTTGTTCCATTTTTCAGCTTCTTTTGCAGATGCGCCAGGTGGTGGCGGTGGTGGTTGAGCAGTTGTATTTTGTGCTAGACATACTGATGTAAAAAAACACGATACGATTAGAGATAAGTAAATTTTTGCTAGCCTCATTAGATTCTCCTGAAAATTTTCTTAGAATTGCAGCATTTTATTTGAGATGATAACACAATAAATTATTATATGCCGTGAGATTGAAGATCCTCTGCCAAGTTAATTTGCAGTAGTTTGGGCTTATGAGATTTTACACCCCCCCAAAGAGGGTTAAAAGGTTACAAAGGGTCAAAATGTTTCATAGGATTTTTGTCAATTATTTGTGTTCATTAGCTTTATCGATTTTTTTTGTTCCCGTTTTTAATCAAGTTTCTAACCTTAAATTTCGGGAACGCAAAATCACGCTAAACTAAATAAAATCAAGACGTTATCAAATAAGCTATGAAACATTTTTACCCTTTGGAGACTTTTAACCAATATGGGAATTTGAAGAACTATCTAACCGGAACTATAAGGAGAGTTGTTCAGGATAGTGTTAGATATAAATTAGTCTAAACGGTAATAAATTGTCAATATAAATTCAATTTTATGACTGCGTCTTATAACCAATCAGAACAATATATTAAATTTTTAATCCAACACAATATCTTGTTGTTTGGGTGATAGAAAGTGGAATGCGTTTTACACGGCAACTCACCTCACAAAATAGCTTTCGGTAATTACTATTATCATAAGCTATTTTGTTTATCAGACCCAATGCGGATGTATCAAGAAACGGCACGACTCGGTGCATTCTTTCAGTCACTTTAATCTGCCAACAACCCCCTTACCCATAAGCAAAACACGACCCTTTTAGAGAGCCGTGTTTCTTTTTATTCTTTCTTTTCACTTAATGAGACAGTGAAACTACATGATTGTAAGCCCCCGCTAGGTTTCTCATAATCAAGCTGTTGAATCCAACATTCGTAGTCTACTCCAGTTAGTTCGCCCAAAGCTTTCGCAACAGTATTTTCTAAAGTTTGAGTGCTAACTTTTTTTAATTTATTTAAATACCAAGGGTCTGTATTTTCTTGTTCATTTTCCATAAGGAAATCATTATAAACAAGAATTTGACAATATAAAAACCGCTTCATAACAGCGGTTTCTTTTATTTATTTTGTATTTAATAAGCCATCAAAAAAAGCGTACAAATGCGGGAAAATAGGAGCTGTTTTTAGAGCTAAATCTGTTACTTTCAATGCTGTTTCTAAATAATTGATTCTGGATTTCGCGCGTTCGACTAACTCTGCTGATGGTTCCTGTTTTGCTAGGTTTTGTATTCTCTCTACATCAGTAATTAAATCTTCTTTTATCAAACTGCTCAAAGATGAAGATTTAACTAAATCAACGATTGATTTAATGGCATTATCAAATTCAGAATTAACATTTATTTGAGCAGTTTGTGCATTGCTATTCCCGCCTATTTGGTTAATTGAATGTCCGTAATTATTAGTATTATAAATATCTCTAGCGGTTTGATTCACGGAGTTACTTTTGCCCTGTAAAAACTCTATGCCTTTTACGCTGATTTTAAAACATTCATCTATCTGTGAATCCAAATAATTTTTATTGTGAAGTTCGTTAGTTATCTCAGATTCATTATATGGAGCAGTATCTAAATCCTCTAAAGCAGAGTAATGGATGTGTCCATTAGGACTTTGTTTACATCTTTCAAAAATCGTTTCTAATACAAATCGTTCCACGTCAGCGTAAGTTTTTTCCATAGATTCAGCTAGTATATCAGTTCCCGGAGGCTTTATGATTACCCTTCCTTGCATGAAGTTTTCCACCAATCCGTGATGCTTTAAATAATTAAAAGTAATTCGTTCATCTACTTCTGAAATTCCCAATTTATCAGGCAAATATCGACGGCTACCACTTTCAAATACGGCAAAATTACAACGCTTGCCACCGGAACACAAAATCAGGAAACAATCGGCACGGTCGAGGCTGAATATTCTGAGCCTCAGGTGATTGTTCCATTTAATTTTCCTCCTAATGTTAATTAAAAGATAAGCACACAACGGTTGAGATGACGTGGGCGGAAACGGGCTACGAGTAAGCAAAGGGTAAAAACACAACCTTCGATGAGAGTAGCTGTTTTGACTCACGTCCTTTAAAGGGCTTGTGCCTGTTTTAGAAGCAGATTTGTTGCCCAACGAATCACAGAAAATTCTCGATGAACTTGATTATATGAATCCAAATTTTCTAATCCTTGCAGTTGATTGAAACTATTTTTAGGTGAGTTTATTTTAGGGTTGAAAAGTTTTTGGTGTAGCTTTCGCTTTTTTTATTTCATCCTCACGTTTATCGAGAACAGAAGATTTATCTTCATCTTTTAGCAATAACATTTCCTCTCCTACCGTCGTGAAGATTTTTATGAAATAAGGCTCGCAATGAGTTGACATATCGTAGCCAAAATTCATTTTTTCAAATTTCCAAATACCTCTAACAAATCCCGAACCTATACCAGTCGATCTTGGATCACAGCTCATATTTTTTAAGCCAAGGGATTCTTCAAATTGTTCAGTTAGCTCCGCATTACTCAACTCACTGAATTCTTTACCATATTTGAATATAGCAGAATAAACTTTTTCATCTAAAAGTAGAACAGTCACTAGCTCTAATCCTTTTAATTCAGGAACATCTTTTAAGTCCAGTATTATAACTCTTACACCAACTTTGTTATTAGGGTCGGTTTTATCTGTAAATTTAGGATATTTACTCTTTAATTCTTCAAAAGACATTCCAAGCCGAATACCTCTTAATTCCAGCTTTTGATTAACACTTTCTTCTTTAGTCTGCTGTGGTTGATTACAAGAACATATGCAAACAATGATAATTAACAGAATTGTCAGGAAGATTTTTGATGAATTCATAATTACTTACAGAGTTTTAAGCCTCTCTGAATGATCGTGCCAATATTTTTCTTTGCCCCTTTGATAGAGGGATCTTCTGCCCAGATTGAATCTATTGGCTCATACTTATTTGTTTGTTTGGCAGATCCATTAACAGCATAAGTTTTGTTGTTGGCTGTAAAAGTAATAGCACCAACCCCATTCTTTCCGTCACAGGCTAAGATTCCTTCATCCACTGTAAAAGCCCAGTCTGCGCCAAGCTCCTGTTTTGTAATTTTGCCATCAATTTGAGGTGGCGGCTGTGGTGTTGCTGGAACTGGTGTTATGACAGCTTTTTGTGATGGACTTGAGACTGACAATGGTTGTGACAAGTTTGACTTGTCTGCACTGCTGCATCCACTAATCATAGCCAGCCACAGAGCAAAAATCAGGAGCAGTAAAGAAATGTTTTTTGGCGTTATATCTTTTTTGAACATGGCTGTCTGGATAGTCCGTCTTTATTGTCTAATTTAGTCTACATTCTCAGTTGTCTGAATTTTGTCTATGTTAGTCTGTGCTTGTCTGTATTATCAAAATGTACAATGCCAGCCACTATATATTGATTTTGATCTGCAACACAATATGTTGTGGATCAGAGGCTAAAATTTTGCTTGTTAAATTGACAGAAAAGCACAACTAATTGTGGTTTATGCCTCTAAACCCTTAAAAATCAATAACATATACCCTATTATCAGATGTGGTGAAAAAGTCAAGCACGGTATTTTGAAGTGGAGTCAATTAATTAACTATTGATTCTAAAGGGTTTTCTCACCGGTATGGACATCTACTATTAGACTCGACCTCGTAAATCCATAACCGCAAAAACCGGAAGACAGTTCGGTACTGGGTAAAGCAGGATGCTATTAAAATTCCTAGCACAACAAGAAAGTTAAGTGGAGAAATTATTTATGAACAATACAAAAGAAGTAAAGACGAATGTAGAAGGTATGACAAACAAAAACCGCCTTGTTACTGAACGGGTCGCCGCTTCTATAATTGGTGGCAGCTATGAATCCTTAAACAGAAGAATACGCTGGACTGGATGGACACCATTTTACCGACTGAATAAAAGGATTAGTTAAAAAATTTCGGATTTAGAAGAGTTTCTGCAACAGTGTAGAGTCCCAGCGAAATAATTACAGGTAAACATCCTCCAATAATCGCTAAAGCGGTTAGACGCGCCTTCATATTTTACCTAGCGCGTCCAATCTACATCGAGCCATCACTCAATCGGGAAGCCACCATTCTCCTCTATTGCTTCATCTATTGCGCTCATTAGTTCCATTGTTTGCAGTAAAGCCGAAACTACCGTTTGATAGTGTTCCAAGTCGTCAAAAGATAGTGTTCTGCCTTTGCGGTCTTTGAGCCACTTCTGCAATACCTGATAACCGCCGATGTGAAAATTCCAAGGCGCTTCTGGAACATTACCGAAATACTGCGTTTCATTTATCCAAACCTTTTCACCTTCATACTTTACTGCTTTGACTTCGTTTGAACCTCTTTCTGGGAATGTAATATTGCTTTCTACCTCTGCTTCCAAAAGATGCAACCTCACTAATTTAGAGCCTAAATTAACCAGTAGTCGGAAAAGAGCAAGATTAGAAGTCAAGGGTAAACGCGGAAAATCTATCTTCAAAAATTCAGCATAACGTGAACGATAAGTCGGTGAATGAAAAATGGCATAAGCATAATTAAAAATATCTACGGGAGCGAAAGTATTCATTAAATCGCCTTTACCATCCAAAACAAATTCAAGTTTTAGTTTCGTTTTGAAATCATTGATAAATTCATCTGAAAAATTTGGTTTCCGTGTCGAAGATTCTTCATCGAATAAGCCACGTCTTTCGTTTGGATATAGGTAGAGTGGAAAAATCTGTGCGTTATCAAGGCTTGATATTATGCACTTGTCCGTAATTCTGTTCGTGACAAAGAAGTTTCCAACTAATTCGTTTCGAGGACGACGCAACATACAAAATGCGATGTTTTCCTTTTTATTTAGATGTTGCATAAAATTAGTGCGTGAACGTGCAAGAAGCTCAGGTTTGTAAAATAGAAAGCGTTCATCAAAAATTCTATATGCCACCTTCCTAACTAAATTCAATTCATCTCTTTCAAAGTCATCTTCTCTAAATTTTACGAAACGCTCATCATTCCCTGTTGTAATGCCCATATTGTTAATAGGCATCATCTCTGTAATTTTCCAGCTGCTGTTATATTCTTCCTGTAAAGTTTCGTCTTGTTGAAGAAACAGGTAGTAAGGGGTTTTGGGCTCTACTAGTGTCCAATCGGTTGTTGAAATGTCATTATCCCAGAGCCATTGGTATTTACCCCCTGTTACCTCTCTTTCGCCATTTTCGCTATCCGTAAAGACTTCTCGATTACCGTAAAGATGTTGGTGAAAAACTTTGGTAGGTTCTGTTTGTTCGGTCTGCTTTTTAACAAAAATCCCTATAGAGACACCTTCGGTAATATCGAAGACATTTTGGTCTGGTGAACCATCCGGTGAGCGTTCTCTTCTATTAGAGTTTCCGTGTAAATCCAAAATATAAAGTTCGTCAAAAGTATTCATCAAACTTTCACGCATACCGCGAAAAGTTGGACTATCCAAATAGCTGTTGGAAGTTATAAAACCCAGAACTCCATAGCCTGTTTGCTCAATTCGCCACTGCGCAAAACGGATAAATTTAACGTAATCATTATTGAGCCATTTCGGATTTCTTTCGCCTAAAGGTCTTCCATCAACTTCAAAGTAATTTTCAGTTACCTTACCTGTATGAGTGTCCACACCGTGAAGAAGCTGCTTTATCCATTCACCCGTGTTAGCAGAATGTCCCGAATAAGGCGGATTGCCTAGCACAACCATTACGGGCGCATCTTGCTTGATTTTACTTGCTGAATCGGCTTCATCATTGAGCCAGCGAGTTAGACCGGAAACATCTGAAAGTCGGTCAACTTCCTCCAGCGTGTTTGTTAGAAATACTCTGAGACGTTCATTCGATTGGAATTTGTAACCTGTTTCTCCCAGAAGTAAGCCTAGTTTAAGATGTGCTACAGAGTAAGGTGCAACTAATAATTCAAATCCAAAGATGCGAGGCAAAAGATGTTCAGAGACATAGCCATCCCACATTCCTTTATTTTTTTCAAATCGTTTGGCAATTTGCTTGATAACGCTGTAAAGAAATGTTCCCGTTCCGGTTGCCGGATCGAGAATTAAAAGTTTGTGAGATTCAATTTCGGTCTCACCTTGTTTGATTTTAATTTTACTCGAGTCTGCCAAACCTTTTGGCATTCCAAAGTCGTTCTGCAAAATTTTCTCTACACTTCGCACAATGTAAGAAACGACAGGTTCAGGCGTGTAATAAACACCACGAGCTTCTCTTAGTTTAGGGTTATATTCGGCAAGGAAAGTTTCGTAAAAATGAACTACCGGGTCTTCCTGTCGAGTTCGTTTACCAAAATCCTGCAAGATGGTTTCTATGTCAGTTCGATTCAAAAGCTCTGCTAAATCATCAACTGCCCAAGTGATACGCTCATCAAGATTTATTCCGGCTATATTGTCGAATAATTGGCGAAGGAACGGGTTTGTTTTGGGGACAGCCTGACCTGCGCTCAATCTCGTAAAAGGTGATGTGTGGCTATTACAACGTGCAGAAAACAGCCCATACGCAATGGTTTGGGCGTAAAGGTCGGCAAATTGAGCTTCGGTTAAATCTGGCAACAGAACTTTGCGAAAACTCTGCATTTGATCGTGAAGAGGGTCAAAATCACTATCGTCTGTCCTCTCTGTTTCCAGTGCGCTTTCAATCGTTACCCGGATTAAACGAGCAATCGAAGCCATTCGTCTAGCAAGGTCTTTTGGAGTGGAAATAGTCTCAGCTTGAATAGTGAGGAAGTTTTGTAAAAGCTCGGTAAATTCCTCAACCCCTGTATCCCTTGGTCTTATACTTCCATCCTGCTCAATTTGCGCAAGAGTTACGGTTGTTCGGTGTTCACCGCGCACATACCACCGAAATTCTAAATAATCGGTGTAAATCAGGTTTGGCAGAGCTTCTCGGTAGCGCTCAAGCTGTTCCTTTTCTCGTCTATCGAGCCTATCTAAGTCTTTGCCGACATCTTTGGCTTCAATATAACCAAGCGGAATCTCAGCTTGTGCGATTGTGCCTTTGGTGATGATGTAGTCAGGCGCACCACAGGCGATTCTCTTAGGTTCGTTCGTTGCTGTGATACCACTTTGAAGTGATTCAACCAATGTTTTCAAATAAGGTCTGTGAGTGTGTTCAGTAGCATCACCACGGACATAGGCTCTCTCAATTTGGTTAAGGTAAGTTTGAATATCGCTCATAGGTTTACGTTAATTTGGCTACATCATCAATCTTTCAAATGCCTTCATTACCATTCGATTGAATTTCGATGTTCAAAATACCACACTACAAAACTCTTTCAAAATCATAACCCATTTTTATAACCCCCTCTTAAAATGAGCCTTTGATTCTTTGTCGCGGTTGTGCTATAAAATGCGATTATGATAACGCCCTCTATTACAACCGCATTTTCAATTAACCCCGACCCAACACTTTTATATTTAACACCGGGTTTGAAAGCAGCCTTGCACAAATGCCGGTTCGTTATTGAAAACTACCAAGGACTTACAGCAATTGAAGGCGACGTAGGACTTGGAAAATCTACCGTTTTACGATACCTATACCAATCCTACGAAAGCCGAGATGATTGCATAACAGCGTTCATACATACACCATCGTTTAAGTCAGAATTCGCTTTCCTCAAGGCTGTGTGTGCTGAGTTTGACATACCTATTAGAACTTCTATGCAGAAGCAGGAGTCAGAACTCAATGCATTTTTAATCAAAAAATACACAGAAAACCAAAGGGTAGTTTTATTCATAGACGAAGCTCAAAAGTTACCAGGCGTTCAACTCGAATTACTTCGTACGTTACTGAATTTTGAGACCGGAAAACATAAGCTAATTCAAATCGTTATTGCAGCGCAATTAGAGCTTAGGCAGAAATTAGCTGACCCATCCAAAAAGGCATTACGGTCAAGAATCTTTGCTCCATCAAGTCTCGAGGCTCTCACTTTAGACGAGACAGAACAAATGATTGATTTCCGATGTGAGCAAGCCGAGATTGTTAACCCCTTCTCAAAACTAGCAATCCAGAGTATTTACACTGTAACAGGTGGCATACCGAGAGAAATTTTAAAGACCTGTGCTATTGGAATGGAAATGATGCGCGAATTTGATGTAGAAAAAATTGAACCGGAAATGATAGCGACAATTCACAAGGAGGCTATTTATGGTTGAAAAATTAGCTTCCTTTAAAGATTTAATGCAGGCTAAACAAGACCGGGAAAAGTTAGAGAAAACTGGTCAACCAGTTAACCAAAATTCGGTTAACCAGTTAACCAGCATGGTTAACCATTCTATTCCCCTTATGGTTAACCAGCAAGAAAAAGAACTGGTTGACCAGTTAACCAGCGAACACAGGGAAGTGGTTAACCAGTTTGACATTGAGAAAAAATTCCGTAGCCGCAGAGAAAGGAAATTAAAGGGTTTACGCCTTCCAAAGCAAAAATTGGAAAAATGGGAACTATGGTGTTTCGTTAATAAATTTGATTTTCAGGAGGCAGTAGAACTTGCAATGGACTGGTTAACTGGTCAACCAGTCGCGTCATTGACTGGTCAACTGGATAACCACGTATTGATTGATGATTTAGATGATAATAAAGAGACTGATGAAATCATCATCTTTTATCGAAAATGGACTGGAAACAATATCAAACCTAAAGACCGAAAAGCGCGAGAAGAAGTCAGGAGATTTTCGGATGACATCTGCAAAATTGGAATTTTAACTGCAATATCCAGAGCCAAAAATAAGATAAACTCTTTTGCTTATTGTGTTCCGGTCATTGAAGACATCGCGGAAGATTCAAGTGCAATTGATAGTAAGGGCGAATACCTGAAACATTTAGAAAAATTCATTCTGAGCGTAAGGAAAGGAAATTAGCTAACGGAAAGAAAATATGATTCAACCCGCCTCGAAAATACCAACAATATTAGCTGGTGTAGCCGGAGAGTATTTTGTTGCTGCCGAACTATCACGTCGGGGATGGATTGCATCTATTTCTCTTCGCAATACTCGCGGCATAGACATTCTCGTTACCAATCAAGAGGCTTCTCGCTCAATCACAATTCAATGCAAGACGAGCCAGAAGAAAGACAAAAACTGGATTCTGAACGAAAAGAGCGAAACTTTCTTTTCCGGTAACCATTATTACGTTTTCGTTAGTTTGGGTGAATTTTCCGAGCGTCCAAATTATTATGTTGTTCCAAGCAAAGGCGTGGCAGAACAGGTGCAGCAATCTCATCGTTTGTGGTTAGACACACCGGGACGTGCTGGACGGCAGCACGTTGATAATGCTGTACGGAAGTTTTCCGACTATGAAAACTTGTATCTTGAACGCTGGGATTTGCTTGGTTTATAACAAAACTATACCTGGGTTCTGTTTTGAGCTACCTCTTCTTAAGCCTCAGAAAGGGCTAAGGCTGTTTTTAATCACCTGACCCTAGTCGTCCACCCATCTATTATTCAAACAAAGCCCTGTGAAGAAAACCCCCACCTCAGAGTGCCTCTTACAGATCTAAAACGATATATGGAGCATTTTAAAGCCAAATAGAGGGTGTTTTAGGGGAGGTCGAATCCCCTATACCATAAATATGAAATAATAGCAAACCAGGTACTTGACAACTGCCAATAGATGTGGTATACTTAAAATTAGGATGGAAAAAGTATAGAAAGTTAGAAAAAGGCACAACACCCGCCAGTCTCACAAACATTAGGGTATTGTGCCAATTAGTTAGCTTTTCTTAGCGGCTTTTTATGTCCTCTAAGAATGTAGAACAGGTCTACTGCCAATCTCAGTATATAGGCGCGGCAGTAGAAAGTCAAGTGGAAAATGAAAAAAGATTCAAAGGAGATTTTATATGGGAAGAATGAAAGAACTATACACAGAAAGAGAGGCTGCCGCCTATTTTGGTTGGTCTGTTTTCACGATGAGAGAAATTAGGAAACGAGGAGAGATAGAGCACTTTATCTTCAACAAAAAATCTGTTCGCTACACCCGTGAACAGTTAGAGAAGTTTAAGAATGAGCATGTCAACGGAGAGATAGATAGTTAAACAAATTACGTGAAGTATGAAATTGAAAAGTAAAAATCTCGGTTCGTGGAATGCTCAGGATTCAAAAAACGCTTTTGATCAACGCTTGAAAAAGGGGTCTGGCTTTTTTGGACACAAAAAAATACCGAGCTACGAAAAAAATGACATTAAGTATGTGTCGCGTAAACAACCGTGCGAGATTTGCGGTAAACCTGATTGGTGTTCCTACACCGTTAACGGTTTTGGTGAAATGGTTTTAGCGTTATGCCAGAGAGTAAGCTATGGCAGTGTAAAACAGGCGAAAGACAATTCGTATATTCATGTTATAGCTGAAACAACACGTATTTCGAATTACGTTAAAGCTGCACCAAAACCGAAGAATCCCAAAGCCGATATAACACGATGTAATGAAGTTTACACGGCATTGTTAGAGAATATCCAGGTAAGTAATGAAACGTTGGAAGATACAGAACTTTCAGCACTTTATAGCTCTCATGCAGACAGGTTATTAGAACGTGGTTTAGGAGACGATACGGTAGCACGAAATCTTTACGCTTCTGTTCCTCAGCAAGCCGGAGGAAATGAACTAACCCAGGAGTTATCAAAGAGATTTGATTTAACAGGCGTTCCCGGCTTTTATCAAGATTCAAACGGAATATGGCAATTAAATACCTACTCTAAGGGTTACTACGTTCCATACCGCAATCAAAAAGGCAAAATCTTCGGGCTGCAGATTCGGTTAGACGTGCCAATAGACAAAACTAAATATGTCTGGCTTTCTACGCCAGCTAAAGAGTTTGGAGCATCAAGCGGAAGTCCTTTGCATTTCGTAAATACGAACATTATTCAGGAGACTGCGGAGCTTTATGTTACGGAAGGAGCGTTGAAAGCTGATGTTATTGGCGAACTCAGCAAAGTTGGAGTAGTAGCGATGGCTGGCGTTAAAAGTGTAAAGGCGGAACTTTTAGCTGAAATGCTAAAAATACTTTTTCCAAATTTGAGGCGTGTTTTCATAGCATTCGATATGGATTTTCAGACTAATAAATACGTCGAAAGTGCATTATCGGAAATGGAAACGGAATTTCAGAAATGGAATGGTTTAGAAGTCAAAACCTTGGTCTGGGAATTATGCGATGGCAAAGGGTTTGACGATTACTTATTACAAGCAGGGGAAAATGAAAATGGGATATAGTTTAGAGGTTTTAAGTCCATCAGAAAGAAGTGAAAGATTTGCTGCATTAACTGGTGAGGAATTACAAACAGAGTCGGTCGATCAGTCGATCAGTAACGATGCAGTTGATGGGGTTTCAGTTGATTACCTAGCAGAAGCACCGTTAACTGATACTGGAAATGCTGAATGCTTTGCTGTTGAATGTGGTGATAGTTACATTTACAACAAAACGAATAACTCATGGTATCAGTGGGATGAAGTAGTTTGGAAGGAAGATAAAACAGATGGTATCAACACAGCTATTCTTCGAACAATAAGAAACAGACAACGGGTAATTGCCACTTACGCCACAAATGAGTTGAGCGATAAGGCAAGATACTTTAATTACCTGGTCAAATGTGAAGATGTGCGTAATCGCAAAAACATCAAACAAGCTGCTGAATGGCTGCCTGAGTTTGCCACGACTATCGACCAGTATGATAAAGACATTCACTTAGCCGCTACCCAGAACGGAACTCTGGACTTAAATGATTGTTCCTTCAGAGAATCTAAGCAGGAAGATTACTTAACAAAACAACTGGGGACTATATATGACGAGTCTGCTGACTGCCCACGCTTTAAAGAATTCCTAAAAGAGGTTTTCAATGGTGATGATGAACTGATCGACTTTATGCAGAGGGTCATCGGTTATTGCCTGACGGGTGAAATATCAGAACAGAAGATGTTTATTCTCTATGGCTTCGGCAAAAATGGCAAAAGTGTTTTGCTGAACACCGTTCAGGCAATGCTTGGAGATTACGCAGGAACAGCCAGCTTTAAGACCTTCGACGCAGACAAACAAAGTGAACAGACAAATGACCTGGCAATGTTAAAAGGCAGGAGATTTGTAGCAATGAGCGAATCTGCAGCCGACAGAAGAATAAATGAGCCTTTGATCAAGCAGGTCACTGGCGGAGATAAAATTAGCTGCAGGTTTTTAAGAAAAGAATTCTTCGATTACCTGCCGCAATTCAAGCTCTTCTTAGCCACTAATCACAAACCAGTCATCACCCAGAGTGACTTCGGCATTTGGAGAAGGATTGTTCTGATACCATTTACTCAGAACTTTGACGGACGAGAAGAGGCAGGACTCAAGGAAAAATTATTGGATGAACTGCCGGGCATTCTAAACTGGGCAATTGAAGGTTTGAGAAAATGGCAGGAAAAAGGACTGGAACATCTTCCTACTGCTGTAACTGAAGCGACAACAAAGTATAAGGAAGACTGCGATACGATTGGACAATGGTTAGAACAAAAAACAACCAAAGATCCAACGAAATCTATACAGTCCTCAGAGGCTTACAAATCATATAAAGACTGGGCTGAGTTAAACGGCTACCATTATTTAGGTATTAAAACATTCAAATCTTCACTGGAAGAACGTGGTTTTACTCCACAGAAGAAAAAAGATGGAAATTATTTTCTTGGGCTAACGGTGAAATACATGTATTAGTATTTAAAGAGGTGGAAGAAGTGGAGGGAGTGGAGGCAGAATAGTATTAACTCCTAGAAATGAAAAAATAAAAGTTAATACTTTTTTCCCTCCACTCCCTCCACCCCTCCACTAAATAATAGATCAGTATTCTGTAACCTCTTTAATCGGGTGGAAACAAATAGACCGCTAAACGAGAAGACTTGCTAATGACTGTAATTGTGGGGATATAACAGCTTACGGTTAAACTCATAGAAGGCTATGGTAACCCAGGCAGCTCTGATAAAATCTTCCCAGATTGCTTTAAATAGCCAGGAAACAGGGTGTATGGACTGATGGTGAAGTAGGATGTTAGGTCAGTGCGGTTCTCATTTTTACATACGGTATGGGGGGTACATAAGTATGGGGGGTACATAAGGTTGATAGGGGGGGTTGAATACTAGCCCCGATTTTGCAAAGTGAAAGTTGCTTTTGAAGACTTTGGCTTTAGCGTAAACATCTGATATAGAATTATTTGGCTGAAATTATCGGTTAAACAAGGATACTTTATACATTTTTAAATTTTTATAAATATAAAATATAATAATCTCTCTAAATGGTGTGATATATAGACTTAGCGTTGCCCAGCAATTGCTCGTATCTGACTTGTATCCCTAGATACCTCTCACCGTAGTATAACGACTCCTATATGAGGTAGTAGAGGGCTGATAGGATGAGGAGCCTACTGTCTGGGTATTCACGGGAAGGTTTCAGGATTTCAAAAATTTGTGACGTAGCTGTTTCGCCCTCACGTCCATTGGTAGGATGAAAGACGGGCATTTGACTTCCGTTGAAGTCCGTCGTTCATCGGCGTAAAATATCTATGCCCCGGAGCGTTTCGCTTGTTTGATAAAGAACCGTTTGATTAACTATTTGTCGCCAAAAAGGTGAATGCTTGGCGGGTGGCGGTTAGTCTCTAAACTAAATTCATGAGCCGAAACTTGTTTATCAAGATTCGAGTTCCGTCCATTGGTTAGGCGACCGTCATTCAATGCCACTACCCGATACGACCATAGGCTGCCTGTCAAAAGGGCAAGTCTCCAATAGCTGACTGGAACAGTGAAGCTAGTTCAAACTTTGAAACAGGTCACTGCAAATAGGCATCATCGGCGACATTTCAGGTTTAATTCAACATTCTTTCTCGGCAAACTCGAAACGCCATCCGGCGATAATCAACTTCTAGCCCGCCGCACAAAGCGAAATCGGCGGGCAGGTCAGACTCTGCGCTTGACTGCTTCTTTCATAGCTGAATTGTTAGATTTCGCCTTAACAAAAGTGACTACTTTGGATTTTTCTCCCTACTTTCAGGCAACTTAATTTCATTGAGTCCCTTTATCTCTTGTTCAAGTCGCTCGGTATTTTTAAAAGGTGTAGTTCGAGTGCATTGATAAGTCGTGAGTTCTTCATTTGTGCCGTAAGCGTAAACTA